>BNJV01002528.1_pt1 | contig 222920 bp, 370 predicted proteins | sample 8540591 | NCBI WGS metagenome assembly BNJV01 (sample SAMD00202457, study PRJDB9452) | human saliva metagenome | host: Homo sapiens
GGGAATTGTTAGAAGCGACCAGTAAAGTCACGGTCAGGCGCGTCGATCGCAACACCCAACATATGCGACGGTTGGAACACACCAGCACCGCACAGCGCCGACATGCCAGTCGTCAGCAGTCTCGAAGCCACCACGACCGTTTGGTCTCAGCATCACGACACAGATCTCGGAGCCGAAATATTCTCAACTTCGCCGAACACCATTTCGAAGAGTTCAGTAAAGAGCGAGCAAGACATCACTTACGGTACCGGTGGTCGGTTCACCATCGTCGGTAACCATTCTTCGCGTCGGCACGAAGCCGCCAATCACCCTTCGCATCATCGAGTCAACGCCGCGAGTCAGCCGAACCTGACCGCCGTTACACCAGTTCGTTACCCGATCGCCGGTCGCTGGCGTTGCCAGCGCGTAGCGTCTGGCAACCGCGATCGCCGAGTCAAACACGTCCGCCGCCGACTTATTCCGCCGTCAACCCGTCGCGTCGACTATCGCCGACGATCATCGCCTTGCCGTTGTCGAACGACGCCTGGCGAAGAGAGCGCCGGTTCGTGTTCGCGCCGAACGAAGGCTGATTGCCTTCACGCAGATTGCGCCAGCATACGCCGTTACGAGACGGCCCACCAACAGATCGCGCATTATTTCACTTTTCTGCGCCCAGACGAAGTTAACCGAAAGCCGACTCGACTATTTAGCAGCTCGCCTCGCCGACCTCGGCCCACCCACACCGTTTACGGCGCGGCGCCTGCCTGCAGACAGTCTGCGCTCGACCACTGGGCAGTTGCCGCGGCGTCCATTGGCCGATTTCGAAGCCATCCGCGCCCAGATGACACTGTCACGCCGACGATTATCAGGCGGCGAACAGGTTGGCAGTGCGCCGCGATCACGTCGCCCGTATTTGGGACGCGAACTTCCCACCACGCCTGACCCGATTATGCGGCTCGCCATCGCATTCATCTGGTGACCCGGCGTTGGAAAGCCTCTGACGGGCAGCGCGTTGAAAGAACAACGCGTTTCGCATGGCCTGAGCTGTTCAGCGCTGAAACATGGTGTTGTGCCGATCGAAGAACGATATCGTCGTCCACCCTGCCGTCTGGCACCAGCGGGCGCGCACCATCGGCGAGCCTGGACAGAGCGCCTATCATCGACCATAGTTGCGCCTGGCGTGCCTCACATCAGAATGCAGAGTTGGTCAGCAAAGCCAGTTGTTATCGTAGCCTGCACGACGCGATTTTTGCTGGTGAGAGGTGCAGGAGCTCCGTTACGGTTGGGTTTCAAACAGCAGGCGAGTCAGTGCGAAATTGCAGTGACGCTCAGCATGCCTAAAGAGCCGATTTCGCACAGCGGTTTTGGCAGACCGAGCTGCGGTCACGGCAGGTTGTGACCAGATGGAAGCCGGCTCGACTTGCAAGGCTCGAGAGCCGAGCCGCCCCGCCGTTAGTGACGTCAGTAGGTCACAGCGCTCAGAAATGATACGACAAACGCGCCTCAGCACCCGTCGCTGAGTATCTGGAGTGCCCCCAGTCACGTGGTCATCCGGGATAGCAGTGAAACCGATCAGCCCCTCACGAGCCGAACAGCGCCGACAAACACAGTAGGGAACCACTATCTGTCACGACCAGACGTACCATATCAGACCAGCATCAGCGGAGGAAGCCCGGATGGCCTGAACACGTCAGCAGCTCGCCCGCCTCGCCTCGCCGCAGACACCGGTAATCACGCCAGAGCACAGCAACGATCCGATGATGTCCCTTCCGCACACGGTTATCGCGCCAGCCGCAACGCCGACGCTGGAGGGTATCAGTCCAGATTTTTGTGGGTTATCGCGGCATGATCGTGAAGACGGCCTGCGGCTGGCAGCAGTCGACGGCGGATCTCGGTGAAGAACCGTCACACGAGATTACACCATTTTCTTCCGAGCCGCTTCAGTTCCTTACGGCGCGCAGCTGTGCCGGTGTTAACCACCTGCCGCACAGCATCGGCAACCGTGGCCCCCGGCAGCGGTCACTCGTCCGGACGTCGTACACCGCGTGTGTCTTCGTACCATCAGGTCGAGATAGTTAAATCTCGATGGGGACGAAGCCAGCAGTGTTCGCCGTCAATCAGACCGCGCCCATCACAGCGCCCACGTTAGCGCACGATGATTACGAAACGTCATATCGGCACGCCTCAGTCTACGTATCTTTGTGGAATATCCAGTCTCATCACGAAACGTCACAGTTATCGCGATACCTTTCAGCGTCAGATGTGATAATATCTCGATCCGGCAGGCTTCCGACCACCGCGCGCAGGTCGCAGTCGTGCGCATAATCTTCACCGGCGATGATACGCCCGACGATCGTCCCTTCGAAATGAGTGTTCGAACCGGAAACAGCCCGCCCATCCATGGATGTTACGCAGCAACCGCAGCACGGCAGTTCGGGCAACCATGGTCGCGACGGTGCTTCAAGCGTTTCTTCTGCTACCAGATGACAGCCAGGCAGGAGAGTCGATTACGATGCTCACCGGCTTTTCACTTTGTTCGGTAAGAGCACACAGGTATCTTTACGTTAGAGTCTGACTACGGTTCGCCTGTTAATGAGCTCGTCTTCGTGTTGCCGTTCGGTGACAAAGTTCGTCCACGTTTTCTTTCCCAGAACATTGCCACTCGGCATGTCCGGAAACGATCCGGATACCAGAAGCCGCCGTCCGTTACAAACGCCAGCCAGTGCCGACCGCCCGTTTATTCAGACGCCCGGTTTCGCGCAGGAATGACCGATCCTCCTGAAGCGTGCCTGCGGTGACTCGACGCATCACGATCGACGTCACCGGTCATCGACCAGTTTCGGGCGAACGTCAGCCGAAAGACAGCATTTCCCGAGTCGGGCTGTCATCCCGGACTCCGTGACGCCTGCGACCCGGTCCACAAACCACGACCAGCCCCAAACAGACGTTACACGACGGGAGTTCACGCCCGCCCCTGGAAACGTCTCTGCCAATCGCCAGATTGAGCTGAGACAGCCAGCCAGCCGCACAGCATCAGAATCCTGCCCGAGTCTCAGAGCAGAGCCCACGGCGGGAGGAACATTGGCGCCAATCACCTTCGATCATTCAGCAGCATGACGTCGCCGCTTCGACGAGGTGTCAGTCACGTCGATAGACGCTCGCCTTTCGATCGAGCGATCCTCACGTTCAGGTTATATTCGGATTGGTATGAGCATCCGCCAGGGAAATTAGCTTGAGCGCCACGCCTCACCGGTTTTTGACAGCGCCGTTAATTGCAGATACCGATAACCGAATGTTACCGACGACCGCCAGCTCACCGAACGGGACAGCTCAGCCCATCAGGCGAACGGTTACGATTTCACGTAGCAGGTTGCCGACCAGGATTATATTGCCGCCGTTAGAAACAATACGGAATCGCTCAGCCACCATAACAGCGGTGAAGTTCTCCATCTGTCACGGACGGCACGCAGTGGCGAAGACGCCGATAATCTTCACCTCGTACATTCACGCGAGTTTCTGAAGAACAGCCTGCGTCTTCAGAGCGGCATCCACGGCCGGGCTCAGGCTGGCGTAAACGCGCATGTGCCTGCGTCGAAGGCCTCGAGGCCCAGACGCGAGCGCTTGCCGGGTCACCGGAAGGTGAACGTTCATTTTCCACGTTGCCTGCCGAGGTGCGAGACCAGCGTAATCCAGGTATCAGCGCCAACAACGCATCCCGTCGCGGACGGCGGCGCAATATAACCATTGTCTCGGTTATTACGACGCCCGTTGACCAGTCAGTCCAGTGACACCAACAGCACGCCTGCACATTGCCCGACCACTGCTCACGTTCCTTTCATCTGCCGGAATATCCGAACGATCGCGTGAATATCAGCCGGTGCACGCCAGGAAGCGTGAAGACGATGGGCGGCTTCAGCAGTTGGTTTTCGCGCGATGGGACAGAGGTGGTTACGCACGACCGGTGCGGCTCGTCCAAACTGCCGATCGACGCCCGCGCCCGCGACCGGTACGTGATGCGCCTGTCGTCGTTCGTTCTTCCTCGTTAGTTCGGTGAAGGTACGGTGAACACATGGATTATGGCGCTCCGTTGCTACCGTGGCTCACCTGACCCGCGTTAACGCGGATAAATTACGATGATTAGACCATGACGATTTTCCTCCGTTACCGTTTTTTCCCCACTGATGGTCGCCAGACCATCGATGAATATTTGCGCTGGCTTCCGTCCAGTGCGCTCGCTTCCTCAGAAAGAGCAAATACCCGGACGGTTTATGCCTGAACAGTCAATCGTCCCAGGTTGTCTTTCCGTCATGAATGGGTCATAGCAATAGTCCGCAGCCCACCAACCCTTTCTGTAACGTCGATGGGTGAAGTCAGCAGCTCGCCTCGCACACGAGCCATCGTCAGCAGTGGCAGCACGCGCAGCGTGAACAACGCGACCATGGTCGGTCGACGCCGAAGATTGACGACGGACGTGTTATGCCTTCGTCCGCCTTCGCGCCTGCAACGAGCCCTTCTGGCGTTACGAAATCACCGGGCACCGTCGCGACAGAGGTGCCCATATCCTCGACGTCGCGGAGGATCACCTGCGTCTCGATGAAGTTCGTTCAGCAGCATCCAGGCCACGCACCGCATTTCCTCAGCCCGGTGCCCGCCTGCCTTAGCCAATCGCCGCCGACGCCCGCCATCAGTTCACGAACGTTCGCATCGTCGCCGCACGAGTTACCCGAGCCCGAGACTACACAGTTTCGTCTCGGCAGCGAATGTTCCCGACATCCGCCGATTCACGCCACCAGCAAGATTGCGGCAATGAATTGGCATCGTCGTCGTCTGATATAATATTGGACGCCAAACACAGTGCCCGCGAGCCCTGGCGTGACCATCCCGACGCGGACATTCCCCGGTCACACATAACGGAAGGATTTTGTCACCGGTCATCCGACAGACGGTCTTCCCCAGCACGCCTGCTCCGTCGTGGCACACGGCCGGATGTCGGCGATCGCCATTCGTCAGCCAACCCCGCTCAGCCACCAGGTGCCCGGCCCGCCGGACGTCACTTCACCGCCGGTGTCACCAGCAGCCACCCGACCAGCGCTGCCAGCATAATTAACGCCACGATGGCATGCTGGTCGCGAACACGCGCCCACCGTCGGTCCGTCGACGGGCGATGCGGCGTTTCATACCTCGTTTTTCGCGTCCAGCCATTTCGTGCACGCACCACCTGCTGACCTTTCAGCCAGCCGGCGGTCTGGCATTTTGTCGACCATGCGCTGCTGCCGAGCCCCCGATAACACGTTCTTCTGTGACGTGCCGGTCATTCCCCTCATGGTCATCTTCGCCAGCCGCCCGCCGCACTGGAGACATTTTGCTGGCATCAATGGTCATCCGCCCGCCCTCACGCCCACGCAGAATAGCCCGGAGCGTTCACGCCGGTTCACGACGCTGGCCTCGACAGGGTGCAGCCTGATAGAGCCGCGCCAGCGCGCAAAACGCTTGCCAACCACACCAGTTCACACGACTCGTGCCGCCGGGCCCGCGTCATCGCCACGTGCCACCGCCTGCAGCCGGGTCGATTGCCGCCGAGCGTTTCACCAATGACAAACATGGCAGGGGAGCGTAATCGCGTCGGCCCTCGGAGAGCAGCACCAGCCCAGCATCGCCCCAGGCGATCGATTCCGCGAGCCACCGCGCAGCCTGCATAGCCTGCGGATGGCCCATGGCGCATTGTCAGATCCGTTACCGCACGGCGTAGCACGGCTCGACGCGTTGGTCATCCGCCGACTTTCCGAAGCAACCCGTGCCGCCGCCGAGCTCAAGTCCGGCATTGTCGGCCCGAGTACCGTGCCGGTTCGAGGCCAGCATTACGCCCGCGGGCACGCCTGTTGCCGTGCCGCCTTCACCGTCACCGGCGGGCGCGATCTTCGCCGCAGACGGATGATGGACGATGCCTGATTGGCGCCAGCCAAGACGCGCGTCAGCTCCGTTCTCGAACATGACTCGATAACGAAAGTCTGACAGAAGAAAGAAACAAACCATTGTCGAGCCACGCGCGTAACCAGCACGCCCACGTCATCGATCGCCCGCATCAGCCCGGTGGTCATGGTCACCGCCGTCATCGGTTACGGCGCGAACAGCCCACCCACGCGCCGCGCGCGACGACACCGTCGACTGGCAGCAAACGCCCTGCCGCCGTAGTATTATCGCGGCTGGCTTTTCCGACCATCGTCTGCCCGGTTCACCACACGCTGGCACGACACCAGCGAAGCCTCACCAGGCGGGTTCGATGATCGCCGTCTATCTTGACTTTGTGCCGATGGTGCTGACATCCTCAGAACACCCAAAGCCGTCATCAACCGGTTCGCCCTGCAGAGCCCGGATGCGTCGCCGGCGCCTGGCAAGCGGCCTGCCCTCCGCTGAGGAAACGTCAGGCGGCTCGCGCTGGCGCAGCGCTCGATCACGCCCTCGTCTGCGGGCGGTGCCCACCATCCTCGTCGCCCACAGTTTGCAGGCCCGACGTCCGCCATCGTGACCGCGGCGTCAGGAGGCGCCATGAGCTGGCATGACCGCCCGACCGCGCCAGGCGCTCATGCCCACCGGAAAGCATACGTTCGACGCCGACGCGGACCAGCAACCTCGGGCCCGCCTGCTGCAGGCCGCCGCAGCCCGGTCAGGTGCCGAGTCACCGGTTCACGAAGCGTAAAACAACGCCGACCACGTCGGCACAGAATGATCATCAGCGCCACGCCCGACCGATGGCACGCCACGCGTCAGCGTCGCCATCGGACCGATGCCGGCGTTGGTCAGCAGCACGACAGCAGGCCGGTCGGCAGTGACGTCCTGTCATCCGCGCTCAGCCGCACCCCTCAAACACGAGCATCCGATCGATCACATACCGGAAGAGGAACGACTTCCGCATTCCGCGTGACGCCCAGTTCAGCAGCACGACACCAGTGATCATCGCCAGCGCGCGAGGCCGGAGCCCAGCAACCAGCCGATCAGCGGCGCAGTGGCCCGACGACGCCAGCGATGCCGATGCACCAGCGCCGCAGTGCGTCAGCCAGCAGACACGAGCACCAGCAGATCACCTGCACGAACACGCCGCATCGATCGATGCCCGCACGGCGTGCAGTCGTCATCGGTTCGGAAGAAACCGGTCCGTGATCGGTTGGCGGAACGGGTTATCACGTTACGCAGCGTGGCGTCGCGCCCCGTCCGAAACATCCCGCCGCTTCGTCATGCCGATGCGCCGAAAACACCAGGCCGAGTCGGTTCGTTGACGGGCCACCATTGGTGAAAGCAGAAGCGCCCCCGAACGACAGTCATTCAGCAGCACGTCCCGCTCAGCAACACCGCGAATCACGATCTGGCGGCGCTCACTGCTGTCGCCGTACACCCACATCCGCGTTGCCGGATCGTACGCCGCGCAAAGCGGTCCAGCGCCGACAGTCATAAAACGCAACCTCCACGCACGGTCGAACCGGCACCAGCGACGGATCGCCGCCAGGCGCGACGATCGCCCTCGATGCCCCATGGGCATCTCGGATCGCCTCCGCACAGCCGACCGAACCGTCGCGCGCTGCTGGCTCAGTGGCACTGCTCGCCGGAGGCGTCGCGCCCAGCCGCCTCGGCCGCCAGCTGATGTCCCCGCCATTGAGCCGCCACCATGGCGCTCACAGGCTGACGCCGCCTGCTCATGATGCCTGCTACAGCGTGACGCAGCCACGCGCCAGCCCGCCACCTCCAGTCGCCCGAAGGTTCCGTTCGAAAGTCGGAAAACAATTTCGTTATGTCATGATTGCCGCGAAAGTCACAGTTCATTCGGCACGCGCCAGATATACGTCAGCATCCGCCGTTGAACATTCATCGAACAGCCCCGCAGTGACAGACGTTTCGCTGATGCCCGCACCCGGTGCACTGTTCACGCGCACCGCCGCTGTTGGGCGCCACGTCAACGGTCCACAGCCGCGCCGCGGCCTGCCGCCCGGATCTCAATGCCGATATTGGTTGGTTCAGCTCGCCCCGGCTTCCTCACGCCCGTCGGCGTACTGATGCCCGCAAAACCAGCCCCGACTAGCATCGCGTTAGCCTCGGCACAGCCGAGCGGTTTCGAGCATGACCGCGCAGTCAGTTGCATTCGCCCTGCTGCACTGAACCCGAACGACAAGCTCGCCAGGAGTCGTCATCGGTGCGCACCGTTACCGTACCGCCGTGAGCGATGTTGCAGCATCGCGTCACGCGGAGGCCCCGGCACCAGCGCCGCACGAGCCGCAAGAAAGCGCGGCGGCGTGATGAAGATATGGAATGGCCTGCCACGATGCCAGCCTGCCGGCTCGAACGTCGTCAAAGTCGTCGACGCCGGAACGCCAGCATGAACTGCCGCGCGCGCGATCGTATTTTCGCGTTGAAGTTCAGTAGCAGTTTTCGAACGCTCGATACCACTGCATGACGCCTGCTCAGCAGCAGCACACAAACATCGTGCCCGAGACCAGCCGCAGCGACATTTGTTTCAGCATGCTCACGATTTTCCGGCCTGTAGCAGTGCCCAGAACGGATTCTCGTTACCGGCAGCACGTCGACAAACCCCGGCAGCGTCGCCAGAATCGGCGTCACCCGCGACGGTCGCGCCTGCGGCATAGCCTTCAGCCAGCACCACGCCCTCCGACATGCCCGCAGACTTCGTCATTACGCCAGCCGTTATCCGCATACTGGCTCGAAGACAGTCACCGGTTATTCGCCGTCGCGCACGGCAAAACAAAAAGCGCGGACGATCGCCAGCAACATCAACCAGATCACCACCACGCCAGCAGCAGCACCCCACAGCATCACTGGCAGGTGGTTACACGCCTGAACAGCACAGCCTCCGGCCTCGTCATCGCCGCCGGTCGGCATGCTCACAGCACGATCATCGACAGCTTGACGAGGTGCCGCACGCAGTGCGTCGACGGTGCGCGCGTTATTGCCGAGTAATCACAGGCCGATGTTCTGTTTTTCAGCGTCGCTGATGGCGGTTGAAGCCAGTTGCCGAATACGAGGAACCCGGTTCAGTTGCCAGCGCCACGCCCGACAGCCAGCGCACGAGCGCAGCGTTGCGCTGGCAAGAGCGCCGTTAGTTCATCGTTAGAAGCGTCATGGCATTGCGTCACACCAGCGCTCGGCGAAGCAGCGTTACCGGCACTGTTGATCATTTTCTCTCTTCATTACGCTCAGTTCGCACGTCCAGCCACCGCCCGCGCGCAGCCCAGGCCGCCGCGAGTTCAGTTGGAACAGCATCTGCCTGAGCCCGGCAGCATTCAGCACCGGCACCAGCAGCGTCAGCGTCTGTAGCAGGGCGAGACGCACAGCCTCGTCCGCCACCCAGCCCGCAGCAGCCACCAGCACGGCACCGTCGTTCAATCACGACCTCGCGGGTCACCAGTGCACGACACGCCAGCACACAGTTCCCGGTCAGCAGTTTGCCGTCAACAGCTGCCGATAGAGGCACGAAAGCGCGAAAGACGACAGCCCCACAGTCCGGCCGTGAATATTCATATCCAGCGGCACCACGATGTCAGACCGTAGCCGCGGCAATTACCGCGCCCGCTCACTCGCCAGCACACCGGATGCTCATCACCGTTATCACACCGCTCGTCGGCATAACAGCGACGACGCGGCAGTTCGGTTCGTCGGCTCACCTGACATCAGCCATCACATTCACGGGCCCGAGGCGTAATACGATCGGCGCCATTCAGCGTTCGCTCGTCGACGTCGCCGCGGAGCCCGCCTGCACAGACACCATTTGTGCCGATGGCCGATGGTTACCGCCTGCCTGCGCCCGCCGCCGTTACGGTTCGGGTTTCGTCACCTGCAAATGACCAATACCGATGCCGTTGCCGCCGGCTCACTGATGAGTCGGAATAAACGAGCCACGAGCGCCGCATCTGAATCGGCCACGCGCCCGCAGCGTCGCGACGCTGTCGCCAGCCCATAGTTCAGCTGCCGCGTTCGCCAGCCCGCCGTCAGTCGATGATCACGCCAGCCAGCCTGCCCCAGCATGGCCCAGTTCGCAGCCCGAGGCAATGACCCTTCGGCAACCACCGATTATCGCCGCAAAGAACGCGCCCGGTTCTGCTCACTGCGCCGAATACTAGTTCGCCGACCCGACATTGCCGTCACATCACTGGTGCTTTCTTGTTCTGAATTGCCCCGGCCCAGATGAACGTTCACGTCAGCCATTCCCGATGCCCGACCAGCCGGCCAGCAGCGGCACAGCGCCTCGTTCATACCAGCGCGCCCCGAACGCCAGCACCTTGCAGCACCCGCCGCCACAGCACACATCACACTGCGGTGCCAGCACGTTCCCTGCCGAGTTCTCCCGTCGCCTCAAATTCAGTGCCTGGTTCGACCAGTATCACTGATTAGCGTACCTCGCAACGCGCACGGCGCTTCGCGAGACCTCGTCAGCGATGGGTAGCGTACCGCCCTTCACCAGCCGTTGCCGGTGATCTGCTCATTTACGCCCCGGTCCGTCCGGCCATCAAACGAAGTTTGCCGATAATCACCCGAACCAAGACCATTACACGCAGCGGCTCGGCAGCACGGCTGCGTCACCGGCATCGGGCCCTGCACCGCCCCGCGATAGTCGCGAATTGTCTCGTTACCTCAGCACGCGCCCCCGATAGCAACAGCGCCGTTGAGGTCGACGCACACGCGCAGTCCAGGAAATGACAGCGTTCTTCATTCGAACAGATCGCCACCGACGTCACCCATCACCGCGTCATCTCCAGATCTCGCCGGTCAGACCGTACAGGTCTGCGAGCGTTACTGTCAACCGGTCAGCGGCGGCCTCGCACCTGATGCCAGCAGCCGACCCGCCGCTCGGCAGCACCACTCACCGCGTCAGCAGCACTGCCATCGGCACGTCCCGTGTTCATCGTCATCAACACGGCGGCAATGACCAGCGATTGCGGCGAACGCTGGCGTCTACGCACGCCTTTCGATCAGAGGAATGACATCACACCTGTCAGCGTGCAGGCCGCGAGTACTGCAGCAGAGCGACCACGGGCCCGGTGATCCGTCGTCCAGCACCGCGCACACTGCCCGGTTCGCCTGTCGCCTTGGCAGTCGCATCGGCCGAAACGCGCTGATGACCGCTGCGCCAGGGGTCACGTCGACGTCGCCCACCGGCACCTTCCGGCGGTCAGCAGGCGTGATGAGTCTGCGGACTGCGCCGCCTCCGTCGTCAGCGCGCCAACAGACGCCAGCCGCGTGCCGGGGCTGGCGATCACCAGGCGACCCGCAGCCCGCAGCGAAAATGGGATCCTCGACAGGCCGAGCCGGTGCCCGCCGCGGTGATATCCAGCACCGCGCCGTGTTCACGCCGGGCCTCACCGGAGCATCACGTCGACGACGTCCCGACCAGCACGACGACGCCGCCATGCCCGCGCGGAGCAATCAACTCGTCTTCAGAGTCGCCGTCATTCCCACATCCAGCGCTCGTGCAACGTCGTTATCGCATTACGGTTACTCGGTCTCAAACAGAATCCACCACCAGCGTGTCAGGATCTTCCGTCATCTGCCGGATAGATATCGCATTCAGACTTCGCGACGACGACCAGTTCTCACCATTGTCCATTCACCACCCGGAGAGTAGCAACAGGTTCACGCCAGTTGCCTGTAACCATGCTCCCTCCAGCCGAAGCGGCAGATGGGATCTGACGCAGCGCGAGCCCCGGCGCCAGAGCGTGGCACCATTCACATCTGCACAGCCCGGCCGCAACCAGCCTGGCGTTCGACAATCTGCGGTCAGGCCCATGAACATGACAGTTCGTCGCAGCGCCGCCGCGGAGCCCATCACCGAGAGCACGCACTTCGCCCGCCTCGTCACCCCGCCTGCGTCACACGAGCCATCGCGCGGGTGACGATGCGACTGCCCACCGCCGCACACGTTTCAACGGCAGAGCGCGCCTCACCGGTTCACCACCAGCACGGAACATTCACTGCGCCGACACCAGCCCGCAAAGTCAGCAACAACCCACGGTGAGCCTGCGACCATGACGATCGATTGCTGGTGTACCGGCAAGACCAGCGACCACGCCGACACAGTCGACTTCCGACGGGCGTACGCTCGAAGCGAGAGCGATTCAGCAGCTCATTCGTGCCATCATGTCGCCTTGTCACAGCCCCGCCTCGGCGCAACACCGTTAATGACCAGGCACCTTTTACCGGTGGTGCCCAGCGGCAACCCCGCGACAACACGAGTCCGCGCTGGTTCAGCACCGGTGAAGTCGGCGCGGCGCACCGTTGCCCGTTCACGACGGCCAGCTGACATCAGGCTCGACGGTAGCCGCCACCACCACGAAGTCATCAGGTCGTACGGATGCTCGTTACCGCGCCCGACATCCATGCCCGTCGACAGCAGCCACCGCGTTTTCAGCGTTCCCGCCGGCCTGCGCCTACTATATCGGCTTCATCCAGATCACGATGATCGGCGAGCGTCCTGCCGCAGCGCCGCACCCTTTGCGCCTGCTTCGACAGTCGCCTCATCGCGTTAAACAAGCGCGCCACAGTTTCATCGAATGACGGCTTCGCCGCCCAGTTGATCGTCATGAGCCACGCATGGCATGGTTAAGCGTGTTGCCGGTTTTCGCGCGCATACCGTTGCGCGTCATTGGTCGCCTGGCCGTTCAGACGATTCACTGGATCCGGCAACAGAGGAAGTGAAAGACAGCACCGTGCGATCACTCACGCGCAGCCGGCGAGCACCGAAGTTCGCCACGCAGCATCATCGAAACACCTTTCCACCACGAAGCGCCCGTCCGGTGCCATCCGGCCGACCGGCCGAGGCGGTTCCAGTTCAGGCGGTTCTTTCTCCCGCGAGCGAGCCGAACATCGGCGGTGTTCGCTTCTTCCGGCGCAGAGCCAGCGCCTTGCGATAGTCGAACGCCCCAGCTCAATGCACGCGGGCAGATGGTCGTCAGCTCCTTTCCCCGCAGCGTGCAGCCCGTCACACCATACCGCCCGACAGAGCCAGCATCATCTCACTGCCGGCACCCTCTGCCAACGCCGCCCGTCTCAATAACTGCGCGAGCGGCAAAGACATCCCAGCCACATCAATGAAACTATCGGCCAGTTCGTCATCGCTTTACTGCCAACACGCCCGAGTCGGACGACCGCTCACTGATGATGCCAGAGCAAACCACTGCCCGCAACACGCAGCGATTGATGTTTGTCACAGCACCGCACGTTTCACTCAGCCGAGCAGCTCGATGTCGGCGTCGCTTCCGGGACGACGAATCCTCGATGACGCTTCTCGACCAGGTCTTCAGAACAGAAGGAACAAGAAGACGCCCGTCACGTTTCGCCTTCGGTCGACGAAGTTTTCTCCGATCGCTGAACATGTGCACGCCGTGTTTCGACATGAAGTCTCGCCTGGCCCGTGCCTCAGCCACACAGCATGGCCTGTAACCATCGGAAGAAGGTTAGCCCTCCGCCCCCGCACTGTGGGCCCCACCGCAGACGGTTACGACGTCCCATCATCGCCTCATCTCACCAGATGCGCCCATGAGCCTCGACGACCAGCACCGTTTTCGATCATGCTGAACGGCACACGAATGATGCACCGAGCGTAACGTCACGATCGCCCTCCACGCCAGCCGTTTCATGGCGAAGCATTCCAGGCCACCAGGTTGCGCACGACCGCCCATCGCAGAACATGATGATCTCGCGACAGCCGCCGGGTCGCACCGCCACCGCGGTGCACACAGCATCAAACAGCGTCGAGATTGGCACGTGCCCTTCAGCTCCCTTTCTGCGCCGCGTCCGGCTCATGATCCCGTTCAGCTTCATCTCGGCCGCCCTGCTGGTGGCGGTCTGCGTGGACGTTGGCAGGAATCTCCGCCACTACCATATCATCTGCGCGTCGCCAAGCCATATTTTCTCAGTTGATTGCCTGTTAGTGATGATGAGTGAATGTTCATGAATTCTGGGCCGGGCTTATCTCAGCCCACTGGCCTGGCACCAGTTCCGCTTGTCAGCATGAAGCGTCACGATACCGAACTGTGCTGAAACGGCATTCGCAGACGCCCGGATTTCGCAGCGAGCCACAGTTATCAGCTCGCTGGAACACAGCAGCATGAAATTCCCGACGACGGCGGATCGGGAGTCACACCGGACGCTCTTTCATATTGGCGATACACGTCACGTGGCTGTTACGTCCGCAGAACGGGAGTGATTTCGATCGGCATCGGGGCGACAGCCTCTTCATCGCGCCAGTGCCCAGCCGCTTTTTCGTCGAGTCGCCATCACGCTCGGGCAAACTTTATCGAGACATTTCAACAGCTTTTTGGCGCCGATTGTGAGCTGACCGCCGAAGACACTGTTTTCAGCAGAGCACAGATGAGCTCAGCGGATTCAGATCTGACATCAGCCGAGCCAGCGAGAGCATCCGCATCTATGCCATTATTACGGGATGCGAAACGAAGCCTTTGGTCTACCATGACATCATGAATACGCGAATGAGCGACGCTTCCCGAGATCGGTAGTCCGATGAACGACATCACGAGTTTGCTGGCGCACGTCAGACATCCCGACGAGCCTGCCGGTTCGAATCGCCGTTCAGCGACGACCCCGCCAGCACAGTTGCATAATGTCAACCGGGCAGACCGGTTCGGTCCCGTTTGTGGTCAGCAGGAAGAATACGCCAGCCAGCCCGACGCCGTCACGCCAGCATGACACGCCGCCTGCACGGTTGCCTGCCGGGTCGAATGAATAATGTCGTCGACATCACTCGAACCAGCCCGATGCTGAGTCACCGAGTATCGGGTCTCTGAAGTCGAGTTGCTCTTCCCATCCCGGGCAGCGCCGCCGGATCGCGCATCTTCTGCTGGCGACGAACGCCTGCGTCGGCGCTGGCGGCGCACACAGCGGTTCGGCGCATGGTCGACGTGCCCAGCGCTGCCGGAGTCGGCGGATCTGAAACGATAGCAGGAGTGACGGCTCATGCATCAATCAGCACGGCGTCAGTGCTGTGCCGAGATCTGGCGATCGTTACTGGCGGATTCCGGCAGAAAGCAACAGCGAAGATATCCGTATAATATGACAGTCGCCAGCCCGGCTGACGCCGCGCAGGCCCGATGAAGGAGCACGATCAATTACTGACCATTCCCGGCTTGAAGACCGGATCGAGCGAATCCCTAAATGTCACAGACGTCAAAACAATACTCGCTGGCCCGCCAGCGGCAAGCCTGCCTTGCCAGCATCCGTCATTGCAACCCGGAGTCTGAACACGCCGCCCGATTGTGGCACGCCGGTGTCGCCTCCAGCAACAGCGGCACGAATGTCGCTCCAGCCAGCACAGGCCAGTTGATCGAGCCAGAACGGGAGAATGCCAGCCAGGAAGTCATCCAGCGTTCATCTGTCCGTCGTGGTAAACAGTCGCGCGTTTATTGCCGGCGACGGGCCCGATACGTGATGGTATCGCCTCAGCGATGATGGAGACGTTCGTGGTCGATTTCAGAGCGGTGTCCGTCCAGCGCAGCCCTTCCCGCCGTCGTCGATCGTTCAAATTTACTACTGGTAAGCTCGGCAATAATTGCTGTCGAAGAGGCCATGCCAGAGTTCCCGACAATGAGCACGAACCGTGTAATCTGGTAAGCCGGACACACGGCGGCAACAATGATGATCGCCACGACGATCATCAGCTCGGATCAGGGTGAAAACCTTTGAACCTGTTTGCAGCATCATGTTTGACTCCTTGTCCAATGAGGTGAGGATGTGTTCGGCTCGCCTGGTGGCTGGGCCCGGTCGCTTTTCACTTCGACACCCACCCGTGCGAGTGCCGTGCCACACGCACGGCAACGGCATCTCTCCGGCCCGACCAGCGCAGGGCCATGTGCCGCCCCGTGACGAGTCTTCACGGTCAGCGGACGCAGCTTGCCGTCCGGCCTGTCGCGGCCGGTCGTTGTTGCGCAGCCACAGATGCCCCAGGGTGACGCATTGCGTCAGGGGGTGACGCAGAGGGCAGGTCTGAGCGGGCTGACCTGGACGTCCGCGGCATGTCGCCGCATTTGAACACATCCCAAGATAGCTGTGGCGCTCCCTTGATAACTGTAAAAATACCAGTATTTTGCTGTTGTACCCGTGTTGGCTTGCTTGGCAAACGAGACACAGATCACCGCCCTTCTTCCCTGCGGCTTTGCATGAAAGCACCCGGCTTCAGAGCTCATCTCATGTCCATATCCCACGATCAGAATTTCAAGAATCTGGATCAATCGATTACCCCGTCAGGCGCTGGCGTTCTTCGCCCCGAGGCCGCCAGCCTGCCGCCCGACGAAGATCACTACATCCGGTGAACCGCCCGCGACCGACTGGCGACTGCTCTTCGAGATGGATGTTCCGCTTGGTGTGGAGGCCCACGGCCGTGAGTCTCGCCTTCATCGTCGAAGAGGAAACGAACCGGCTCCTTCTCCATCCACAGACTGGCCATCTACCGTCTCACGCTGGCTGACCAAGACGGACCGCGTGGTTCCGGGTGGTCATCTCGGCGCGCAGCAAGGACATCCTGCGTGACCTGGGCATCAAGCAGCGAACAGGCAGCTAACAATGGACTTCCGATACATCGCCTGCTCCGCTCTCGAGATCCGCTGCACGAATACCTGGACAGCGACAACCTGGTGGCACGGTTGAATTCGTGAACATGCAGTGTACAGCCCAGCGAATGTACACGTTTACGGCTACTCCATCCGAGGGTTGATGACATCGAAAGCAACCCATCTAAGCACTTGAAATATATGAACTTTATCGACAAACCGCATCGCTTGACGATTACCGAGAAACAGCGGTATAGAGAACTTTACAAAGCGGAGACGCTCAGATGATGCAATGGACAGAGCGGGTCAAGAACGAAGGTTGGCAGAGGGTTTTGGCAGGCGCCTACTGGAAGGCAGGCTGAAGGCGCCTGAAACACTGGCCGAATTGGTATCGATGCTTCTGGCCCATGGACGGACCACCCAGGCCCTCGCGCACGCTGCCGACGACGAAACCCCGAAGCTGGACACGAACGTGCTCACCGCCCGCGACGCCGGAAGAAGTCTTCCGGATCAGTAAGAGAACATCGGCCAGCAATCTGGCCAGTGTCAGGGCAGGCCTCAAGCGCTGCCGCAAGCTGCCGCCAAGCCAAGCCAAGCCAAGCTGCTGCTTGCTGCTTGCTGCCAAGCCAAGCCAAAAATCAAATTATCAACCCCGAACAGGAATCGTCTGCACCGCCGTGGCGCTATACCTAAAATAAATAAACGAAATCGCGCCCTTTTAAATCCGTCTGCAGACGGAGACTTTTTGATTATACAACGCCCTCCTTGATTTCGTTGGACTCTGTCAAGAGTCGCGCAGTTTTTGCAGATGATTCGCTGCTTTACGATCATCCTGCCGGTTCCTGCTCTGTTATGGTGAGCACTGCTCTCCTCTTTCACAACAACCAGGACAAAGCGCCATGAGCACCACAAGATTTCGGCAATGAGCTGAAGACGTGCGCGCGCATGCCGCAGGATTACGGCAGCCTGCTGCCGGGCATGCGTTGCAGGATGTCGATGGCGGCCGAAGCTGCCGAAGGGGCCGCCGGCGCAGAAGCGCTGCCAAGGCAGCAGCGAGCGCACCCGGCTCGGCCGGTTCATGCGAGGTGGCACACGCCACGCACCACGGCCCGTTCATCGGCACGGTGAAGAACGGCCGGCTGGAAAGGTAGTGCCGCAGGCCTCGGACAAGCGCCCCACCCCCGATGCTGACGGAAGGGGGCCGCTGCCCGCATCGCATGACAAGACGCGCATTGTAGGGCCCATGGTGCGCAAGTCGTATCTGGAAGCTGCGGCAAGACGAAGCCGGCGCTGCGGTCAGTTCGATAAGGGTCTTGGATCTTGGTTAACCCAGCACTATTCTCGATACTTTAAGGACAGCAGAAGGTGGGATTATCTGTTCTTGTGGGCTACTGGTGGTCAGTGGACTGTTCCAGACTTGATCCGACGAGATGCACTCGCAATCTCTACTGACGACCTTTGCTTCTGGGCAATGTGTCTCATGACAAGCCCAGGCTTTGGCATTTTGTCGACAGTATCGCGGGATGTACGGTCTGAAAAAGTTTATCAGATTGACCAAATTCAGGAAGCGCATGCTTATCTGAAGGAAGCCATTCTTTTCAATAAATCGGTGAGAACAAAGGCTGCTGCCAAGGTAGCATGGCCACACAGATCGATTTCCACCCGGAGTAAAAACCAACGTAATTCATAGTGACACCATTTTTAACCGTAAAAGCCGTCTCAGAAAGATTATTTTCTAGCGATATTCTGTAGGTATCATCTGACAACCATTCATCCAAAAGACAAACAGCAGCTGGGTTGCCTTTAAAAACGGTATCTGTAAAAGCATCGACGATAAATTGTGGGATGGTATATTGATTCATTGACATAGACAGCTCCTTAAATTGTTATTCTTATTATATCTGAAAATTGGAAAAGAAAAACAGACAATAATAATCTATTCTAAGACAAGAAGTCCTAGAATTTTTTTATCATAACCAACTTTCGTCTAACTGGCCTTTACTTTTGCGAAAAGCTTTCCCATGTTCATCAATGACAGCATGAATCTCTTGGCATTGTTTGAGAGTAAGTCCCTCCAAGACGTTACCGTAAACAGCATGCATGTCATTATAAGTATCAAAGTTTCCAAATCCTAAGCGTCGAAAAAGTCTTCTCGCATATTCATCCGAAATAAAAACTGGACGATCAAAAAGATAAAGTAAAAGTGCATCTGCAGTCTCTGGTCCAATCCCTTTTAACTTCAAAAGTTGCTTCCGTAAATCTTCTGTTCCAATCTTGGACAGAACCTCAAAACCACCAACTTCTCTTAACCAGATCAGAAGTCCTCTAATCGTTTGAGACTTTTGCTTAAAAAATCCGGCAGGTCGAATACGTTCCTGTAAATCTTCTAGCGGTAAAGCCAGGATATCCTCTACTGTCATGACATCCATAAGACCAGCTAAAGCCAACTTAGCATTCTTCTCTGTTATTCGCTGGATCAGAATAGTCGATACCAAGTCTTCAATCTTGTTATCCGATTGCCACCAATTTTGTTCTCCATAGTGCTTACAGAGTCGCAGAAGAGTTTCTTGTATTTTTTCTTGCTTGATCATTTCTTCAATAGTCCCTGTTTGACCAAAAACTCACGTGCGACTTTAGCAGCAGGTTTTCCTTCTACTCCCACTTGGTAGTTCATCTGACTCATTTGGCTCTCTGTGATTTTGCCGGCCAACTTGTTCAGAATGCCTTCCAATTCTGGATGTTTCTTAAGAAGAGCTTCTTTCATGAGGGGTGCCCCTTGGTAAGGTGGGAAGAGGTGTTGGTCATCCTCTAGAACAACTAAATCATATTGAGCAATTTCTGGGTCTGTTGAATAGGCATCTGTTATTTGGATATTGCCTTGTTGGATTGCCTCATAGCGAAGTGCCGGCTCCATGGTAGCTACATTAAGAATTAGTCCATAAACTGATTGAAGTCCTTTGTTTCCGTCCTCACGGTCGTTAAATTCCAGAGTGAAACCAGCTTTGAGCTTGTCCTGAACTTTCTTGAGATCAGAAATCGTCTTCAGATTATACTCTTTCGAAATACTTTTCGGAACAGCAATCGCATAGGTGTTTTGATAAGCCATGGGTTTGAGCAAGGCTAGATTATCTTGTTTCTTTATAATACCATCACGCGCAACCTCGAAAACTTCTTTGGAGTCGTTGCTGACTTTAGGAGCTGGCTGCAAAAGTGAGCTTGTAATGGTCCCTGTAAATTCTGGATAGATATCGATATCACCCTTTTTAAGCGCTTGATAAAGGAAATCTGTCTTCCCAAAGTTAGGCTTAACCGTCACCGTCATGTCACTATTTTCCTCAATGAGAAGCTTGTACATATTCATGAGAATTTCTGGCTCAGGTCCCAATTTACCAGCTATGACTAGATTTTCTTTCTCTTTCTGAGGCATCATGCTTGGTGCGTAGCTTGCTCCCAAACCAAGGACCATAATAGCGAAAGCTGCAAAAATCGTGCGTAACTTGGCCTTTTCCATCCATTTTAGAACAATATTGAATAAAATAGCAAGAAGTGCTGAGGAAATGGCCCCAATCAGAATCAAGCTATAATTTCTTCGATCAATACCTAGAAGGATAAAGGAACCAAGTCCTCCAGCCCCAATCAAGGCTGCCAAGGTCGCAGTCCCTATAATCATTACCGCAGAAGTCCTTACCCCTGACATCACCACAGGCATAGCCAGTGGAATCTCGAACTTCTTAAGGCGCTCCCACTTGGTCATCCCAAAGGCAATCCCAGCTTCTTCCAAACTAGGGTCAAGCCCACGCAATCCTGTAATAGTATTTTGCAAAATTGGGAATATCGCATAAATGACTAGAGCTGTTAAAGCTGGAAGCGTTCCAATTCCCATAATAGGGATAAAGAGTCCCAGAAGGGCCATGGAAGGGATGGTTTGAAAGACACCAGCGAGTTGCAAGACCCAGTTACTCGCACGTTCGCGCGTGCTAAGATAAATGGCCAAAGGAATTGAGAGGAAAATTGCAATAATTAAGGTCAAAAGAGACAATTGTAAGTGCTGTCCGAGGGCCGTTAACCAGTCCCCAAAACGTTCTTGAAATGTTGAAATCAAATTAGACATGAAGGCTACCTCCAAACAAGTTTGCTACAAAGTCTGTCGCAGGCGCTTCTAAAATTGTTTCAGGTTCTGCGACCTGACGAATTTCTCCATCCTGCAAAACTGCAATTCGATCCCCTAATTTTAAGGCCTCATCCGTATCATGTGTTACGAAGATGGTCGTCATGCCGAATTCTTTATGTAAGGCCTTGGTCAATTCTTGTAATTGTTTTCGAGAGATGGCATCCAAGGCTGAAAAAGGTTCGTCCATCAATAGAATCTTTGGTTCCCCAATGATAGCTCGCACAATGCCAATCCGCTGTTGCTCTCCACCCGATAATTCACTAGGCATGCGATTTGCATACTCTGCAGCAGGCAGGCCAACCTTGTTCAAGAGTTCCTCTGTTTTAGAAGCGATTTGCTCCTTGCTCCAGCCCTTCATCTCAGGAATGAGAGCAATATTTTCGGCAACTGTCAAGTTAGGAAATAGGGCAATAGCCTGAAGGACATAGCCAGTACTGAGACGTAACTCCCGTTCATCATAGTCCTTAATGCGTTTTCCATCCATATAGATATTGCCATCTGTCGGCTCCAAAAGACGGTTAATCATCTTGATCATGGTGGTCTTACCAGATCCTGATGGACCCACTAGCACCATGAATTCTCCATTTTCAATGCGGAGATTGACATCTTTCAAAATGTCCTTTTCCGTGTAGCGCAAGGCTACATGTTTGTATTCAATCATTTAATCTTCCTCATTTTTTACGATCACTTTACCAAAAGAATGGCTTCCTTCCAGATAAGCATGCGCTTCCTGAATTTGGTCAATCTGATAAACTTTTTCAGGCCGTACATCCACATGGTACTGCTCGACAAAATCTACCAAAGCCTGGAGCTTGTCATGAGACACATTGCCAGAAGCAAAGGTCGTCAAGTAGAGATTGCGAGAGTGCATCTCGATCGGATCAAAGTCTGGAACAGTCCACTGACCACCCAGTAGCCCACAAGAACAGATAATCCCACCTTCTGCTGTCCGCGCAAAAGTATCGAGAATAGTGCTTGGGACCAACAAGATCCAAGACCTTATCGAACTGACCGCAGCGCCGGCTTCGTCTTGCCCAAGGCGCGAAAACCTTCCAGATGGCTGACTTTGCGCACCATGGGCCCCGCAATGCGCGTCTTGTCACACGTGCGGGCAACACTTCCGTCAGCATCGCGGGTGGGGCGCTTGGTCCGAGCCCGCGGCACCACCTTTTTCCAGCGGGCCGTTCTTCACCGTACCGATGAACGGGCCATAGTGCGTGGCGTGTGCCACCGCCTGTGAAACTGGCCGAGCTGGGCACTGCCGCCGCCTTGCAGCCTCTTCTGCGCCGGCGGCTCCTTCGGCAGCTTCGGCCGCCATCGATCCTGCAACGCGCCCGGCAGCAGGCTGCCTGCGGCCAGTCCTGCATGGCGCCCGTGGCGCCCGTCTTCAACCATTGCCGTCTTGTGGTGCTTCGCGGTGTTGTCCTGGTTATGAAAGAGGGAGAGCAGTGCTCACCATAACAAATAAGCAGGACCGGAAGGATGTCGTAAAGTAGTTAATCATCTGCGATGCGTGACTTTTGACAAGAATCAACGAAATCAAGGAGGGCGTTGTATAATCAAAAACCCGTCGTAGACGGACTTTAGAGCGCGATTCTTTATTTATTTTGGGTATAAGCCAGCGGTTGCGTGCGATTCGTTCGGGGTCTGGCTGATAATTTGTTTTTGGCTCTGGCTTGGCTTGGCTTGCTTTACTGCTTGGCTTGGCTTGGCTTGGCTTGGCTTGGCTTGGTTTGCGGCTAGCAGGGCAGGGGTTGAGGGCCTGCCCCTGATATGCCAGATTGGTGGCCGACGTTCTCTTACGAATCCGGAAGACTTCTTCCAGCGTTCTGCGGCAGGAGCACGTCCGTGTCCAGCGTTTCGGGTCTGTCGTCGGCAGCGTGCATGAGGGCCTGGGGTCGCGTCCATGGGCCCGAAGCGCATCGAGGCCAATCGGCCAGTGTTTCCAGGCGCCCTTCCAGCCTGCCTTCCAGTAGCCTGCCGACCCTCCCTGCCGGCCTTCGTTCTGACCCGCTCTGTCCATTGCATCATCTGGGCGTCCTCCGCTTTGTAAAGTTCTCTATACCGCTGTTTTCTCGGTGTCGTCAAGCTGCAGGCTGTCGATAAAGTTCATGTATTTTCGTGCTTAGATGGGTTGCTTTCCAGTGTCATCAACTCGGATGGAGTGGCGTAGGCGTGCGCGTTCGCTGGGGCTGTACTGCATGTTCACGAGATTCAGCCGCCACCAGGTTGCCGTCCAGGTGTTCGCGCAGCGGGATCTCGGGCAGAACGCAGGCGATGTATCGAAGTCCAGGTAGCGTCTGCTCTGCTGCCCAGATGCAGGTCACGCGGATGTCCTGCTGCCGCGCAGGAAGATGACCACCGGAACCACGCGGTCCGTCTCTTTGAGAATTCAGCCAGCGGAGACAGTAGATGGCCAGTCTATGGATGGAGAAGAGGCCGGGTTTCGTTTCTCTTCGACGATGAAGAGTAGGGCCTCACGCTGGCCGTTGGGCCACCCACCAGAAGCGGAACATCCATCCGAAGAAAACGATCGCCCAGTCGGTCCTGGGCAGTTCCTGCCGGATGGGGTGATCTTCACGTCGGGCGGCAGGCTGGCAGCCCTCGGTGGGGGCGAAGAACGCCAGCGCCTGACGGGTAATCGATGATCAGATTCTCAGTTCTGATCGTGGATGTGGACATCGAGATGAGCTCTGAAGCAGGTGCTTTCATGCAAAGCCGCAGGAAGAAGGGCGGTGATCTGTGTCCTCGTTTCAAGCCGTGGCTTTACGGGTACAACAACAAAATACTGGTATTTTATACAGTTATCAAGGGAGCGCCACAGCTATCTTGGATGTGTTCACGCAGCGACATGCCGTGACGTCCAGATCAGCCTGTCTCGAACCTGCCCTCTGCGTCACCCCCGACGCAATGCGTCACCCTGGGCATCTGTGGTTGCGCACACGACCGACCGCGACAGGGCCGGACGGCAAGTTGCGTCCGCTGACCGTGAACCCGTCACGGGCAGCACATGGCCTGCCACTGGTCGGCGGATGCCGCTGCTATGCTGGCATGGCACCGCTACAGGGTGGGTGTCGAAGCTGAAAAGCGACGGCCAGCCACCAGGCGAACCCGAACACATCCTCACCTCATTGGACAAGGAGTCCAAACATGATGCTGAAACAGGTTCAGGTTTCACCCTGATCGAGCTGATGATCGTCGTGGCGATCATCGGTATTCTGGCCGCCGTGGCCATCCCGGCTTACCAAGACTACACGGTTCGTGCTCGTGTGTCGGAAGGTCTGGCGCTGGCCTCTTCGGCCAAGCTGAATATTGCCGAGCTTGCCAGCGCAGGCTCGAAATGAAGATGGGCGATTCGGCGACGGCGGGAAAGGGCTACAAAACTGGCTGGACCGCTCCTAAGTCGACCACGAACGTCTCTTTCAATCAACATCAACAACAAGGTGTGATTACCATCACGTATCAGACCCGTGTGGCTCCGGCTAATAAGAACACGCTGACCCTTGTTCCCACCACGACGGACAAGGATGGTGCTGAGACTGAGCTTCCCCCCGCAAACGCAGCATTCTCCCCGATTCTTGGCTCGGTCAGCTGGTACTGCCGTGCTGCGGTAATACAAAGACGACGTTCGGTGCCGCTGGTACGCTGAGGGCCGTTTTGCCCTCGCGCTGGGTGCCGCTAATCGAGACGGCATTCTCGATCCAGATCCGGGTTGCAGTATGACCCGGATAGACTGAAATAGAACGAACACCCGCTGGCGTTAGTTGGCGGGTGTTTGTTTTTGTGCGTCCTGTATTGACTAGGGTTCATGTGGTCGAGTCTTTGAAGCCAGGAATGGTCAATGGTGTCCCATTACATGCAACTACCCATCCCGAATGGCCTGCATGACGTCAACCGAGACGGCGACATCACGTAGCCCAGCCACAGGATCTTCGCTCTTGGTTCCCTGTCACGCTTTCTGCCCAGGAATCCGCCAAGCTGGGCAATCAACCGGATCACCTCTCCCAGCTTTGGCACCCCTTTGAGCGGCACCGTGCGGTTGAGTGCATAGGCTGCGTCCACTCCTGCTTCTCGAACAACAGATCCGCCGGTAACTCCGGCAGAGATCGCCCCAGACGCATCAGCCGATTGATGCGCCAGGCCATCACTATGTACGCCGCCAACGCCGTTTTGAGGCGTTCGACATCGCCCAGCAGAAAGGTCGCAATCCGGCAGCCTCCTTCAGGATTAGGAAGAGCAGCTCGATCTTCCCAGGGGGCCCGATACTACTCGATCAGCTCGAGCGCATCGTCCAGGCTCTGACCGGTGATTGTCGAGCAGCCGACAGACTATTGGCTTGCTCCCTTCCGTTGCATCGACTTCCTCGGCCAGCAAACAGGTCACAGGCAGCGTGTCCTTCTTGTCATGACGAAGATCCATCGGGCTGGCGCAGATGCGCTCCCTGACCATGTGCTTCTTCCTACCCCAACCTAGGGCAGGTTGAACCGATCTGCCCCAGTTCGACGTTCTGCTGCAACTGTGCCCACACTTCAAGTCGTCCGGCAGGGCACTATCATGATGAAAGCAGTTCAGGAGACCGGCAGAATGGTCGAGATCTCGACATGCACCAGCAAACTCATGATGTCAGCTTTCATGGTTGGCCCTGTAGACCTACCGAGTCTCGGGAAGCTCACCGGGGCCTCGGCTACCTGCTCGTGTCCTTCGATTCAGCATTGGCTTTCCTTGATGTCGTGACGCTTGCCATCGGGGCCTAGGGCCGTCTGGTTTCGCATCCACATCCATCACACCCCGTGGCTCACGGGTCTGGCTAATGGCATAGGTCTTGAGATGCTCTCGCTTGGCTCGGCTGTCGGGCGTTCGGCCAGCAGAACGGCCAGGTCGTAGAGACGATCATTCCCCAGATCCACGCTTCTGAACTCATCCTGTGCTCTGCTGAAGGCAGTCGTTCGTCGTTGAGTCACGGTCAATCACGGAAACAGTCATAAAGGCTCAGTGAGAAAGATCCGAAGTCTGTCCGATCAGGGACGCTGAGCTGCGAAGGCATGCGCGATGATGGCGATCAGTAAAGAAGCGGCTGAATGCCAGCGCGATGAAGAACATGCCCCGATGCCGATCAGGACAGGCCGGCGGTCAGGATCATTTCCGTTCTGCCTATATCGCGGATATGGCTTATTGCATGAAGCGTGTATCCCCATATGCCCAGGGCCAGAAGCGGCGATCCATAGCACGGTGTGATCCCCGATCCGTTCATCAAAGAACCGTCGGGACTCATGCCAAGCCGTGTTTCAACCGGGGACTGAGCTGATGGCTGTGCTTCGCCAGGGTCCGGCGGATCTGCGCACTGGGGGTGGATGCGGACCAGCACGCAGTTCAGTGTGCCTTCAGTCGCCGTGGTGAGGTTCTGGTTACGAGATCCGCCCAGGTGCAGATGTAGAGGGCAGGATGAAGCGGCCCAGGAGGTTCATGGACCTGTTCACTTCATCGTCCTTGGTGGGCAGAACGGTGGTGGCACCAATGAGGAAAAATGCCCAAGGCAGCGACAGCGCCCAGGATGATGCCGATAAGGTGGGTGGAAGGGCGGTTCGTCTGTGTCTGCCTGCGATTGACGATGATGTTTCCCACACGCAGACCCATGCCACCAGGGTGTAGAACAGTACCAGGATGGAAGCTGCGGGCAGGGTCTGGCATGGCGTGATTGCCGGGCGGCGAGTGAGCGCCTGGGAAGGGGCTTGGGAAGAGGCTGGTGCCGGACGGATCGGGCCTTGGGGGCGATGCTGTCATGCCGCTGGTTTTGGGTGTGAGCGTGCGGGCGGGCGGATGGCGGTTGGCGATCACCGGCTGCTTTCCAAAAGCCGGGTAGGGCGCTGTTCTTGTCGCAGGTCCGGGTCCATGTTCCTGTCGGCAGTCATGCGCAACCTGGACCCATTGTCAGAATGCTTTCACCATAGAGGCAGTTGACTAGCGGAGGAGCGATCGTGGCTGCTGCACTGAATGCATCAATTCATTGTGCCGTCAGCGTGATCCGAAAGAAGTATCCGGCGGGCTGGTGCAGTGCCTGACTGGATCATCGGGGGCTCATAGAGGGCAGGGCCCCATCTGGTCTTTGACGAACACTGTTTCGGGATGGGGCGATGAATGATCTGGCATCATGCTATGCGTCACGGTGGGAGGCTTGGGGTCAGGCCCACAGTGAAACGCCGAGGAAGGCCCCGAAGGACCGCTGTATTCCGTCGTTGAGGGTCATCCACGCCGTGTGACTGGATTGAGTACTCTGATCAGAAAGGGATTGTGTGGCTGAAGGCTACGGAGCCAGGCGAGACCATGTTCTGTCAGAACTGCACGAAAGAGTACATGTTCAAGCTGATCGAGAGGGAAGAGGAAAGGCTTCGATCGATTGAGGAGCAGAAGGCGCATGACAGGCGGGAGGGCGTCTTGCATGTGCTTCGACTTCTGTTCACGGATAGGGATCGGTCCAGGTGCTGGCGTCGTGCTGGAGTTCGCGGATCGTCCCGAAACTCACGACGCCGGTACATGAATGAGAAGCCGCTTCAGCAGATGAAACATGCGGTGTACAGCAATAACCTACAGTTCATGTCCTTTCGTGGCCGGCTCGTGCGGGTTGTGGACATTGCTCTGGCGTATGGTGAGCCGCAAGCGGTCATCCGGCTTCGGGGGCGTGACGGCTGAAGATAAGCGGGCCGAACAAGTGGCGAGGCGTTGAGCCTGAATGGATTCCCCTGGCTTGCTGATGTGCTTTTGATGGTTGGATGCTTTACGGCTCCGCGCGGCGTTGAGACCAGGCATGGGGCTGACGGCGTTCTTGACGGCTTCTTGGAAAGTTTGGCTTGATGGTTGGGTGCTGCATATAATGACACAGTATTACAGGTCAGTGGCCGGCTTGACACTCATGCCTCGCTGAAGCGCGGGCTGGCGGTGCGGAGACAATCTCTCAGTTTCCATCATGCCGCATGAGCCACGACCAGAGCGTCAAGAACCTGATTCTTGACTATGCCTTGCAGGCGCTGGCCTTTTTCTGCGCCAGGAGGAAGCTAAGGGCCTTGCCGCCTGATGTTGTCATCCGCCCCGTGCGGAAGAGTTGCCTAAGGACAGATCACTGGGGACCGCTTCTTCGAGCTGGATGCCGTGCCGCTGCTGGCCGAGTGGCCGGATGGCAGACGAGAGGCGCCGTTGTTCGGTGGAAGAGCAATGGATCCGGCGCGTTTTTCCATCCGAAAGCTGGCGTCCTATTGTTCGGCCATTGGGCGAGTCTTTATGACACGGATCGGGTGGTGCTGGTGGTCATCTTCCGCGTAGCGGGTTTTCGATTGCTCGCCGCCGCGCATGGGCAAGGGATCAGCAGTGCCCTGATTTTCACCATCGCCTGTGTGCTGCCGGAGATCCCGGTGAGGATCATCTGAACAGCCAGAACATTGTACCCGCTCCACCTGCGGAACATGTGCGCCTGGGGAAGGCCAGCGAATACACGCCGCCGCTTATGGGCTGGGCGCCGTGCGTACCATGACGCTGGAGTCCAGCTGAAAGACAGCAGAAGCACATCGACTTCGTGGAAGCTTATGGCGCTTGACGAGGATGAGATGCGGCGGTATAGAGAGCTTTACGAACGGAGGATGCGCAGATGATGCAGGGCGAGCGGCTGCTGATCAGGGTGAGCAGCGGGCGTGCAGAAGGGGTTGCAGCAAGGGTTGCAGGCGACAGCTCGGGCTTCTGGCCGATCTGGCCGAGCGTTTTGGTGTTCTGGATGAAGCCGTGCGCAGGCGCGCCTGAGCAGGCCGATGAGGAGACGCTGAAGCGCTGGGGCGCAACCTGCCGTCGGCCCGAGCATGGATGAGTGTTTCCTGGCGCAGTAACGGAAAAGGGCATCCCGTCACGACCCCCGATGGCTTCGTGGGGCTACCTTTGGGTGGCGGCTACCGTCCGGGCCGCCTGGTTGTCCAAGCAGCCCCGTCACAGAACGGAAGAAGCCATTGATTGCGCGCCGCGCCGACCACGGTGCCGCCGTTCAGTGATCGTGGTGTCGCTGGGGTTGCCGCTGGGCACACCCTCATCAAAAGGTGCTGGAGGCCGGTCGATCTTGTAGTCGGCCGTCAGTGCCGGCGGGCAGGCTGATGCTGGTAATACGTGTCGGGCGCCGACGCCGATGAGCGAGATACAGCTGCTGGACGCGGATTCTGAGCGGTGGCGACGCCGGCTGCTCTCAGTCTAGGCTGTCGGCACGCCCGTCGAAGGTCAGGCTCATGTGCTCGGCGTGGTCGTGATCTGCCGAAGCGTTCTCGGCATCAATCGATTTGCGTCCGCTGCGAATCTCACCGAGCTCTTTTTTCGCAAGGTTGACGACGACGACGGTCTTTGCAAGGCTGGGTGTTGTCGGCACGCTTGAGGCGAGGGTGTCGTTTCCGTTCTCGTTGCTGGTAGAGCCGATGGGGCACGGCGCCTCATTCTGTTCGACGTGTACGCCTGGCAGCAGCGATACGTTGGTCGTGAGGTTGACGGTCACGTCGTCACCCCTTCACGGTGAGCGACATGGGGTTGTTGGTGGCGCGGCTGCGATGGCTTCTGTCCTGAAGGCGGCGTGGGCGGCGTGCTGGCTGCCAAGGCAAGGGTGAGCAGGGCGGCTTTCAGCGGATGTTTGGGCAAGTGCACGTGCATGTTCTCCGGGTGAGTGAATCACGGCAGCGTAGCACTGCGACCAGACAGGGGCCGTCCATCACTCGTCTATGGGCCTGACGTGTTACGGATATGTACGGGTGTAAGTTGGATTGCTGGTGTTGAACGTTGTACCGGATGTATATTGAATGGGCGCTCATATTCGGTATCGTCATCGCCCCATGCGCTTCCTATCCACGCCCCAGTGCAAGCGCGCGAGGAGGATGTCCGCGCTGCGGTCCGGATAGTGTTTCATCCGTCGCTTCGGCTTGATGGAGGGGCATGGATGCGGGTTGCGGCACGAGGCCGGCTGTCGTGCTGAAGCGAGGGCCTTGGTGCACTGCAGGAAGTCAGCGTGGTGGTGCTGGATGATGCTGGATTGGCAGGATGGGCAGTTGCAGGGACTGGTAGTCGTGAACGACGAGGTTGCGGAATCCGGTCATTCGCTTTGAGAGTCTGCCAGTGCGGTGTTCCGGTCCAGCCGTGTGGCGCGCCAGGGTCGAAGGCGATCCCCGGCCCGCTTCAGCATACCCAGGCGTTTCACGGCGGACCAGGTATTGACCCATGTCGATGGCGGCGTTGCAGGCGCGCTGGATGTTGAGGATGGCGGCGTCCTGTCGGGTAGTCGTCGGTCTCGAACCCTTGGGGTTGGCGTTGTACTCACTCGCGCGCGGGCAACGCAGCGTTCGATGGTAGCCGCCTTTGTTGATCGAGGACATCATCCGGTTGCATGGTGCTTCCGTGGGTGAGCAGCCGGCCTTCTCCGTGAGACACGGCCTTGGTGCTGGATATCCTGCAGCGGGCCGGCTCGGTATCTGTCAGGGATCCCATTTTTCCTTGCAGACGCAGAATCTCTCGAACAGAATCGGCCTGGTGGTCCTTGGCCCACCAGCGCACGGTCGGTGCGATGATCTGGTGCTGCATGACGGTGGAGGCGGCACGGAGGTCACCAGATCATCCACGTCTGCACGCTGATCTGCCAGGTCGCTGGAGAGGCTGAAACAGGGCGATGATGTCGGCGTGGCTGACCTGCCAGCACGGCCGCTGGTGGTCGAGATCGCTGTCCGGAGTGAGCGTTTCCGCGATGCGACTGCCAAGGCGTAGATGGCCAGCAGACCGGGCAGGTGGCTGCGGGTGCTGCGATGAGATCACGGGCCGTGGGTGCATCTCTGCATGGTACCAGCGGCTCGTTGCACTGAGCCGAGTGGCTGACGTCATCGCCGAGCGTCGGTGCTCGGGTGGCGGTCTGATGAAGGACGGCCGGTGCATGGATGCGCCGGCGGACTACGCTGAGGACATGGCCTTTATCGCCCGACTTGTCGTGCTGATGCCCTTTCGCATGGTCGTAAGTTTCTTGCCGTGATGGTGGCGGTCGAAGTGCTTCTTGCCGCCGTGAGGGTTGATGGCGGTGATTTGCCGGACGATCAGGCTCAGCTGCCGGTCTTTGCAAAGTGCTGCCGCTGGCCGGCAGTGGGTGAAGATGTCGGGCGGGCAGGTCTGCAGCTCGCTGGCGTCGGTAAGGTGTGCCGAGAAGCGAGTTGCAGGGGTGCCGCTGATGACGTTGACGAAGAAGTAGCCTTCCTCGCCGTGAGGTTGCAGTTCCTTGTTGGCGGGGATCTGGACGCGCAGGATGCGGACGTCGCAGTGGTCGTTGGCGTTCAGGATGGCCTTGCCGGAGGAAAAGTCGCCATCTGGTCAGTGAGGACCTTGTTCGACGCCCTGCACCTGCGCATGTGCGTCGGTGCCGTGGTCGTGCTTTCGGCGCTGCTGCCGTGGGCGCTGGCCGCCGAGGGGCTTGGTGTGCCAGGGCGGCGGTGCGCCAGCAGGGTGGCGAGGGGTGGATGGTGTTCATGGTGTTCTCCTTGGGAGGGTGTTCGGTTGACGCCGGTGGCAGCCGTGCTGCCTCGCGGGCCATGTGTCTCTCTAGCTAGATGTAATGAATGCTAGTTCTATTGATGCTTTATTCTTGTTGAGAGTTGTCAATTGGGCTTTGGGGCACGATGAGGCCGATGTTGCCGGGACGTCGCGGAAGGGATTAGGGCGGATCCGCCGAAGAGACGGAGCAGACGAGAGGGCACGCTGACTCTGAGGGCGGTGCCCGGCATCTGCATAAAGTGCGCTGCCGGGGGCGTGGGTAGGGTAGGATTTGCGGTGGCTCGATATGCTGACGGAGGTTCTTTCCATGAGGGCGCCGTGCGTTTTGCAGCTGCGCTGGGCACGCCGGCGGGATGGTGGTGTCTGGTCGGACCGGTGTGTCGGGCTGGATGACAGGAGGCGGTTGCGCAGGAGGCTCTCGGCCGCGAGTGGTGCGCAAGCCGCTGGTGCTGGGTATGGTGCTGGCTGCCGGCGCTGGATCCGACGGCGGTGCCGCTGCCGCCATTGCCGAGGTGGTGCTGTACAACGTTCGAGACGCTGGTGCGGTGGGGCCGAAGGGGCGCTGCTCGCTGCTGCTGGCCGAGCGCTGGTCGGGGTCGGAGGATGGGCTGACGTGACGTTCATCTGCGGCCGGGGTGAAGTTCCAGAACGCAAAGCCCTGTGGATGCGGGCAGCGGTGAGTTCAGTTTCGAGCGGGCGAGGCCGTTCGGCAGTGAACAGGACTGGGCGTTCTTTGCGGCGATGTCGTCGGTCGTGATGCGCGATGCGCAGACGGTGGTGATCCGGCTGGCGCGTCCGGATGCCGGACTTCCCGTTCATGCTGGGGCAGCGACGGCGGTGATCGTGGAGCCTTCGGGTGCGAGCGGCGCAACGGGCGCAGCCGGTGGGAACGGGGCCCTATCGTCTGGGAAGCTGGCGGCGGGGGCACGTCGCGAGCGCTGCAGGCGTGGCTTGGAGTTCCGGGATGCGGCTTCGGATGTCGTTCCCGCAGGTGACGTTCCGTTTTCATCGAGTGAGCCGGCGGCGCAGATGGCGGCGCTGATGGCAATGAGTGGATGTTTCCGCGGGTGACGGAGCGGGCGTGGCGCGGTCTGAAGGCGAATCCGCCTGGCAGGTGTGTCGGGTTCGCGGGCGAAGACGCTGGTGGCCATCAACCATCGCGCGCAAGGTGCTGGCGGATGGGCGGGTGGCGGGCGATCGCGGCGGCGATCGATCGGCAGGCGGTGCTGAAGGCGGGCAGCTGGGGCATGGCACGCCGATCGGCAGCTGACGCACCGGATGCGCGGGTTACGTGATATGACGGCGGTGAATGCGCATGATCCCGAGCGGGCCCGCGTTTGCTGAAGGAGGCGGGGGTGAAGCTGCCGCTGTCGTTGTGCTGACGTGCGCCGCCGCCCCTATGCGCGGCAGGGCTCGCGCAGGTGGTGATGGCGCAGTTGGCGAAGGTGGGCATCGCGTGCCCTGCAGCAGGTGGAGTGGGCGCAGTGGCTGCAGGCACGCACCGCAATCACGACTACGACCTGAGCATCGTCTTCGCACGTCGAGCCGCTGGACCTGGGCAACTCACGAAGCCCGACTATTACTGGGGCTACCGGTCGCCGCGCTTCGATGCGCTCTATCGGCAGCTGGTGAGCGGCCGTGAAGGAAGAGAACGCGCGATCTGCTGCTGGGTGCAGCGCTGCTGGCCGAGCGACTGCGTGCTGGCGTGGCTGTACCAGCCGCACTGGGTGTCGGTGGCCGCGAAGTCGCTGGTCGGGGCTGTGGGATGACATGCCGATGCTGGTGAACGATCTGCGGGCGATGCGCTGGGTGAGGCTCGGCAGATGAAGGCCGTCGTCGTCCCTGCACGCGTTTCGCTGGGGCGCGGTGCCTGGGGCTGGTGGCTGACGCTGCTGGCGGCCAGTGCCGTGGTGTCCTGGTGCTGGATGTGCTGCCGGGCGATGTGGCGCAGGTGATGCTGGGGCCGGATGCGGACCCGCAGGCGGTGCAGGCGCTGGCGGTGCAGCTGGGGCTGGACGCGCCGGCCTGGGTGCGCTGGCTGGGCAGTGGCTGTGCGACTGTTGCAGGGCGAGCTGGGCACGAGTCAGGCCTACGCGTGCCGGTGGCGCGGGCTGCTCGTCGAGCGGCTGGGCGCGCACAGTGCCGCTGACGCTCCTGGCGATGGGGCTGGCCGGCGGCATGGCGCTGCTGGCCGGGTGTACGCGGCGCTGCATCATCGTCGCTGGGGCGATGTGGGGCTGATGGCGCTGGCGCAGCTGGGCATGGCCACGCCCGGGTTCTGGCTGGGGCATGCGTGATCGTGGTGTTCTGCGGTGCAGCTGGGCTGGCTGCCGTCGGGGAGGCTTCGAGGGCTGGGACGTCGGGCTGTGGCAGGGCTGCGCTTCCTGTGGTTGCCGGCACTTGGCGTTGGCTCTGTGTGCGGGGTGCCATTTGGCAGCTTCGTGCGCACGTCGATGCTGGAAGCGCAGGGTGAGCCCTTCGTGCGGACGGCGCGTGCCGGGGCTGTCGATTAGTCAGGTGCTGTGGGGGCACGTGTTTCGCAATGCCCATTCCGGTGCTGACGGTGGCGGGGATGCAGTTTGGTGGAGCTGCTGGGGGCGCGGTGGTGATCGAGAACGTTTTCGCTGCCGGGGCTGGGGGCGATTGCCGTTCCAGAGCGTCGCCAACCGCGACCTGCCGGTGGTGCGCAATGGGGTGCTGCTGCTGGTGGCGATGGTGGGGTGATCAATTTCGGTTGATGTGCTGGCGTGGATCGATCCGCGCTTGCGGGCGCGCGTGCGCTGAGCGGACGCTCGGATGGTGCCGGTGAACGAGGATCTTTCAGACAGTGTGCCCCGCCGGGATGGCGGGGCAGGGGCATGTGGCGGAGTCTGCCGCAGGGCGCCTGTCGGAGGAGCGTGGTGCGCGGCAAGGGGAAGACATGCCGCAGCAGGGGCACGTTGTCGCGGAGGCGAGGGCGGCCGGTTTCTGGCGGCGGGCGCTGCGGCACCCGGGTTTTGTGGTTTGTGCGCTGCTGGTGCTGGTGCTGGTGCTGATGGCGCGGGGGTGTCGGCGTTCTGACGCCTTACAGGGCCGGAAGATTCCGGATACGGAGGCGGTGCTGGAGTCGTCTCGGCGGCGCACTGGCTGGCACGGATGCCTCGGCGCGATGTGGCTTTCGCTGTTGCTGCTGGGCGCGCGCAGGCGTCGCTGCTGGCCGGGGTGATTGCAGTGGGCATCGGCTGCTGGGCTGGGGCTTCGGGCCGCGGCCAGGCCGGGGCGCGTGCAGGGTTCTGATCATGCGCACGGCGGATTTCATGCTGGCGTTTCCGGCGATCCCGACGGCGATCATGCGCGGACGGCGGTCGTTCGGGGCCGGGCTGGGCAATGCCATCGTGGCGGTGGGGCATCTACAACATTCCATCCTTTCGTGCGCATCACGCGCCGCCGCCGCCGGCGTGTGGTCGCGCGAGTATGCGATGGCGGCGCGGGCCTGGCGGGCTGGGCCCCGGCAGATCACGCGGCGGCACTGCTGCCCAACATCCTTCCGCTCTTTGCTGGTGCAGGCAACGGTGCGCTTTGCGGTGGCGATCCTGGCGGAGGCGGCGCTGTCGTTCCTGGGGTTCGGGTGCAGCCGCCGCAGCCTTCCTGGGGCGGATGCTGGCCGATGCGCAGTCGGTGCTGTTCGAGGCGCCGCTTCAGGCATATGCTGGCCATCACGCTGGCGGTGCTGGGGCTGAATCTGCTGGGGACGGGCTGCGGGATCTGCTGATCCGAAGTTGCGCCGACGTTGAGGAGCAAGGCGATGAGGCTGGGACCGACCAATCTGGCGTGGGATCCGTCTCAGGACGAGGCATGGGCTGGCGCGGTGGCGCGGCTGGGGGTGGATGCCATACGTGGCGCCCAGCAAGTATTTTGCGGATGTGGCGGCGGTGTGAGGCCGAGGTGCGCTGGGTGCGCGACTGGTGGGCGGATCGGGCATCGAGATCACGGGCATGCAGTCACTGCTGATACTGGCGCAGGCTGAACTGTTCGGTCCGCCGATGTTCGTCAGCGGATGCTGACGTATCTGGCGGCGGTCGTGCCGGGTGGGGGCCTGGCTGGGCGCTACGCGGCTGGTGTTCGGTTCGCCGGCCAATCGCAACCGGGCGGGGCTGACCGATACCGAGGCATGGGCGCGCGCACTGGAGTTCTTCGGGCGGCTGGCGGAGGTGGCGGCCGAGGCGGGCGTGACGATCTGTCTGAGGGCGTGCATCCGCACCATGGCGCAAACTTCATGACGGATACGGCGTCCAGCCTGCGCATGGCCCGGGCGCTGAACCATCCGTCCGTGGGTATCGTGCTGGACACGGCGGTGGTGCAGCTCAATGGCGAGGACATCGAAGCGCTGCTGGCCGAGGGGGCAGCCTGGGTGCGGCATATCCATGCCAGCGAGAAGGACCTGGTGCGGCTGGAGTTTGACCTGCCGGCGCGCGGCAGCGGGAGTGCAGTCGGTAGTGCAGTCAGAGTGCAGTGGGGAGTGCCGCCGGGGCATCTTCCAGAGGCGGTCGATCGCGCCACCATGGCGGCGGCGATCCGTCGCTGGGTGCCGGACCGGGTGGTGTGCGGAGATTCTTGCAAGAGGGAATGATTTGCATTTTGCAAAATATCGAGCGCTCGTTGGCGTTTGCGCGCCGGGTATTACTGATCGGTAGCACTAGTTAATAAGATTGATTATTGTTATTTAATGCGATATGGGCATTTGAAGCCGCCAAGTCATTGATTCCTGACGCTTTCTGAAAGATTGCTGAAGCGGGCGTCTTAGCGGGTTATTATGTCCCCGTTCCTCTGGGGAGTAGCCTGCTTCCGCAATGTGAAGTGCTTCCGTCATCAGACTCCGGCTGTCGGCATATAGGGCGTGTTTTACAAGGCACGCCATTGCATCGACGCTGTGGCGGAAGCGGCCCGGATGTTCCCGGACAGGGGCGCTGACGCCATGCGTGCGTATGGCAGCCCGTTCCGCACTTTCCCGGCAGCCGGTCCACCTGGACTGGGCCTGGCGAGACCGACGAGCGACACGCCGTGCAGGCATCGGTCGGATGCGCGGCGTGTTGTGTCGTGCCGGCCGCAGGTAATCTCTTTTCCCCATGAGTGCCCTTTTCCATTGTTGCGCTTGGCATGGCCATGTCCACCGACGCTTTTGCGGCGGCGCTGGCCAGAGGCGCCTGCATGTCGCGACCCCGCCTGTCTCAGGCGCTGGGCATCGGCATCCTTTTGGCGTCGTCGAGGCTCACTACGCCGCTGATTGGCTGGTTGCTGGGCTCAGCGGCCTCGCGCCTTCGTGGCCAGCATTGATCGACTGCGGCTTTCGTGCTGCTGGCGGGGCTGGGCATTCACATGGTCTGGAAGTCGTTCCAGCCCTGGAGCCCGAGTGTGATGATCAGTCGGATGCGCCGTATGACACAGGGTGCAGCTGGGCGCGGATGGCAGTGCCTGCGGACGGACGTCTGCCGCCGGCCGGCCTGCTGTCGATGCTGCTGACCAGCGTGGCCACTCAGCATCGATGCGATGGCGGTGGGCGTGACGCTGGCCTTTGTGGACGTGCCCATCGGTCAGGTGGCGCTGGTGATCGGTCCGTGCACCACGATGATGGTGACAATCGGCGTGATGCTGGGCCGGGCTGCTGGGCACGCTCGTGGGCCGGCGCGCCGAGATGCTGGGCGGCGTCGTGCTGATCGTGATCGGGACGGTGATCCTGTACGAGTCACTCGCCGAAGGGCCCGCGCTGGCCTTGCTGCGCAGCGGGGCCCCTGGGCTGACGCGCCGAGGACGCGGGGTCTTCCGCGTCGGGGAGGCGGCGTGAACGGCCGCGCCTCACACGCAGAAATAGCGCACCACGTGGAAGAAGATGGGCGCGGAAAAAGACAGCGAATCCAGGCGGTCGAGCATGCCGCCGTGGCCTTCGATCATGGCGCCCCAGTCCTTGACGCCGCGGTCACGCTTGATGGCGGGACATCACCAGGCCACCCGCAAAGCCCATGAGGCTGACGAGGATGGCGATGAGTGCGGCCCGCCACCAGGCAGCGGCGTGATCCAGAAGAGCGCTGCGCCCAGCAGCGAAGCCAGCAGCACGCCGCCCACGAAGCCTTCGTGCTGACCGTCTTGAGGGCGAGAGCACCGGCGCGATCTTGCGCTTGCCAAAGAGCTTGCCGCAGACGTACTGCAGCGCGTCGGAACTCGTACGACCAGAATGAGCCAGCGTTGATGAGCAGCAGGTTGTTGTTCTGATAGCCGGGGATGTCCAGCACCATCAGCGCCGGAATGCACGAGATGCAGTAGACGGCGATCATCAGGCCCCACTGTACCGAGGAGGCACGGGTGAGGAACTGCTGGGTGTCATTGCCCAGCGTGGCAAATGGAGAAGCAGAGCGCAGGAAGCCGCAGACCGGAATGAAGACCGAGAAGAGCCCGTACCAGCCCACGCTGATGAAGTAATACTGCAGCGGCAGAATGAGATAGAACGCGCCAGCAGTGCGTAATGGTCTGGCGGTGCGCGGGGCGCGGCGTGAGGAATTCGCGCAGCGCAAAGAAGGAAATGCCCAGGAACAGCAGGATGACCGCGCCGTGGCTGATGGCGAGCGATCCGCCCATGACGATGGCTATGACCCACCAGGCCTTGATGCGGGCATTGAGATTATCGATGACCCCATGGGCGTGCTGAACCCCACGCGCACTACTTCAGCACGAAGCCGATGAGTGAGGCGACAAGCAGCATGCCCAGGATGAGGCCATTGAGCATCAGGGGTATGGTTGCTCATGATTCAGTCTCGAACGGGTTTGAGGGCCTGCAGCGCGTCGCGGCAGCGTTGCAGGTAGAGCGTCTTGGAGTCCATGGCATCATCCGTCTGCAGCAGAACCGGCGCACCGAAGTTGACGGTGCAGAGCAGCGGCGGCGGAACGTATGCCCCTTTGGGCATGACCCGATGCAGGTTCTCCAGCCAGACCGGCACGAACTCCACCTGGGGCCACCCCCGCCAGGTGGTAGATGCCGGACTGAACGGCAGCAGCTCATCGCCAAGGTTGCGCGTGCCTTCGGGAAAGATGATCAGCGAATGTCCCTGTTCCAGCGCGTCGTGAAGCGGCTGCAGGGCCGTGCTGTACGTGCGTGGGCTGGGGTCGGTGGTTGGGTGGGCAGTAGCGGATTCGTCCTGATGACAGGATAACTGTGCGCCAGTGAGCGAACTCGCGAACTGTTCAGGCTCGCGCAGTTGGTCGCAGGAATGATTCTGGTCCGTTTTCGTCGCCGTTAAGTTGGAGAAGGGTCTTGCTGCAGGCTGGGCGGTTGCTTGCTCTCCGGGGTGCCGCTGGGATTTGCGCTCTACCAGCACACCGTTGAACACATCATTAATGATGAAGCGGCGCAGCGGGAGGCCAGCCAGTAATCGGCCCTGGCCACGGGCGGGTGACGGCACGTAGCGCGGTGGCGCGAGGCCCACAGCAGCAGGAAGTCGGTGTGACTGGCGTGGTTGGGCGCAAAGTACGAGCGCTGGCGGCTCAGGCGCAGCCTGTCCAGAGGCTGCGCACGCCTGTCAGGGCGCGGGCCAGCGTCGTCAGGACAAAGCGGCCAGGCGTGCAGCCGGGCGGCGTTTCTGCGTGGAAGACCGTGTAAGACGGATGGTCGGTGGTGCCTGGAGGGTGTCTCCCGGCGCAGCGGGGCAAGATGGCTCTACAGGGCCGTGGAGGGATGGTGCGGGGAATGGCCGGCGTCCTGACGCAGAGGACTGCGGTTGGCTGCTCAGGATGTCCGGGCTTCGGCCAACCTGGCGCACGCGCTGGATGGTGGTAGTGCCAGGGCCAGCGCCAGCAGCGGGCATGATGAGGTTCAGCCAGGTGGGAGGCAGCCAGCCCTGGGAAATGAGGCAGGCCCAGCGCTGGGCCAAGACGAAGGCGCGGTCGCTCTTGCCGCAGGGGCCATCGTAGCGGCGTGAGGCCCCGACCATCAGCCCAAGGACACCGCAGAACTCTGTGAGGGCGGCCAGGAAGATCGCCAGCGCCACGGAAAGTGGCTGGACACCGGGCAGGAAGGCAGGCAAAGGGGATATAGAGCGCCGCATCAGCCACCACGTCGGTGAGTTCATTGAGGTAGGCGCCCAGCAGGGTCTTCTGGCCGTGTTCGCGGGCCAGCATGCCATCGATGGCGTTGAGACCCATGCGCAGCAGCATCCCAGACGGGCAGCAACAGGAAGAGTCCTGGGTGGCTGTGCCCCCGACACTGAGGATGACGCCCACCAGCAGTGAGAGTCCAGGAGCCAGCAGGGTGACCTGATTGGCGGTGGTGCCCGACGGGCCAGGCCTGAAACACCAGGCCGCAGCAGGCTCTGGAAGCGTTTGAGCTGGTAGATGGTGATCATGACGCCCGGGCCGTGCCACGTGGGAAGGAGGCTGGGCCGGGGTGACCGATGAGGGGAGGTTGTCTGTGATGATGGCTGGGGAGGGCTTGATCGTGTCCGAGTTGGTGGTAGTCAGGTCAATACGTCGTTGCTTTGTGTGTGTGAGGAAGTAGGGGATGTAGTGTCCCTTGTGGGATGAGAAAAATCACGCACATGGTTGGCTCGCCAGGACACTTGTCGCTGAACTTGACTCTTCGGTGTGACGTGCGTTCCGGTGTGCCAGCAAGGGCGACAGTACGATTCTAAGTGACGGTTCTTACGCAATCTGCCTGGAGGTAAACATGGATCAACGGATTCTTGTCACTGGCTCTTCTGGTCTTGTCGGAACGGCCATTCGATCCCCTGCTTTGCCGCTGAGGGATTGAAACTGTATGTCTTGATCTCAAGGCTCAAAGGGTGCTTCATGCGGCGATATTCGCAACAAGGAAGACGTTCGTAGACTGATGGCGGGTGTGGATGGCGTCATCCATCTGGCGGCGGTGTCCCGTGTGGTCTGGGGGCCGAAGAACCCGGAGCTTTGCTGGGAAACGAATGTCACCGGTGTCGAGAATGTCCTGGATGCTGCTGTGAGGCTTCATCGAGACCTTGGGTGATCTCCGCGAGCAGTCGAGAAGTCTATGGGGATGCGGAACATCTTCCCGTGTCAGAAGAGCATGCCCTCCGGCCGGTGAACATCTATGGCCGCTCAAGGAAGAAGGGAGGGACTCGTTGCAGAGGCAGCGAAGGCCGGAATGAAGGCTCTGCATGATCCGTCTGTCCAACGTCTATCGCAGTGTCGATGACCATGAGGATCGCGTTGTTCCTGCCTTTGCGCGTGCTGCCGCCTTTGGCGATGAGCTTCGTGTGCAGGGTGAGGAAAACACCCTTGCTTCACCTACATCGATGACGTTGCAAGAGGGATTGTTCTGCTTGCCGAGTTTGTTGCTGGGAAAAGACAGCACCCTCTCCTGTATTTCGAGACGGGAAGGCCGACAACCTTGGGACAGTTGGCTGACAAGGCCATCGCCATTGGGGCCCCGGGCTGTAAGAAGAAGCAGGAACCGTCCAGAACCATGACGTGGCACGCTTCTACGGAAACCCCGAGCTGCCGGAAGTCTTCTGGGTTGAAGCCAACCGTCTTTCATCGATGAGGGTCTGGCGAAACTCGCTCGAGCGCGTTCCGGGAAAGTGCAGAGAAGGCTTGAATGGCGGAAAGGTCATCATGAGAATCCTGAAAGTCATCCATGGTTATCCCATGCGTTACAACGCCGGGTCTGTAGTACAGCCAGACCCTGTGCACGGTCTGGCGGGAGCGCATGAAGTCCATGTGTTCACACGAGAGTAGACCTTTCACACCGACTCCAACTGAGGAAGGGAGCAGGATGCTGACGACAGGCGCATCACGTTGCACCCTGGTCATCAATCCGCGGCTGAAGGACAGATACCGCGCGGAAGGAATCGAGTCAGCGGTTTGCGCAGGTCATGCGGACGAGGTTCGCCCGGATATCGTGCATGTTGGCCACCTCAACCATCTGTCCACATCCTTGCTGAAGGTGGCTGCTTCAAGGAATGTGCCCATCGTCTTCACGCTTCATGATTACTGGCTGATGTGTCCACGCGGTCAGTTCATGCAGATGTTCCCGGCGGATGGGAAGACCTTGTGGGCGGTCTGTGATGGTCAGGAGGACAGGAAATGTGCGGAGCGTTGCTATTCCCTGATACTTCAGCGGAGCGCCGGAGGAGACTGAAGACGATATCCGCTACTGGACTGACTGGGTGTCCAGGCGGATGAGTCATGTGCGTAGAAATGGCGGGGCTGGTGGACATGTTTGTTGCGCCCGCCTGATACCTCTCCGCGACAGGTTCCATAACGATTTTGGCTTGCCGAAAGAGAAGCTGATCTACCTGGATTACGGCTTCGACAGATCTCGCCTCGGCGGGCGAAAGCGTGTGAAAGGTGAACCATTCACCTTCGGGTACATTGGAACGCACATCCCGGCCAAGGGGCATCATGATCTGATCAGGGCCTTCGGCCTTCTGAAGGCAATCGCGTTTGCGTATTTGGGGCCGGCCGCGTGGTCAGGATACCGACTCCTGAGAAGGATTGCCGATGATCTTCGAGGAGACAAGAGCTCTGCGTGAGGGCGTAAGGAGTACAGGAATCTGGAGATTGTCGAGGACGTCTTCAACCACTGCGTGATGCCATTGTGGTTCCGTCGATATGGATGGAGAACTCACCACTGGTGATCCATGCGAGGCGCAACAGGCAAGGGTTCCCGTGGTGACCGCAAACGTGGGCGGCATGGCCGAGTATGTCCACCATGAGGTCAACGGCCTGCTTTTTCGAGCATCGCGCCGTGGAGTCCATGGCCGAACAGATGCAGAGGCTGGTGGACTCGTCTGATCTTGCAACAAGGCTCGGGAAGCGAAGCTATCCGTTCAGTGAGAATGGCGGATCCCTTCTGTCGAACAGCATGTTCAGGATATCGAACATCTCTACGAGAAGGTTCTGGCAGAAAAACGTCAAAATCGGTGTGAGTGAGGGCGTGTGATGAGCAACGACTCCAAGCTGAATTTCCTGGCGGATTACCTTCGATACCAATCCGGATACCTCGCAACCTGAACTGCATCAGTGTGAGGAGTTCTCCCTACAGCCAGTCAGAGAAGGAAGAAGGCAGGAAAGTGGTTCCATCAGGAGCGGTGACACGGAGGGCGCACCTCGTCGGAAGCAGGGCGAGCGTGTCATGCCCTTTGAGATGATCAGGAAAGTGGTTGAAGAAGGTGCCGCCAAGGGGCTGAAGGAGATCATTCCTCCACCATGGGAGAGCCTCTGCTCTACAGAGGATTTCGACAGGATTCTTGATCTGTGCGAGCGGGCATGGTCTCAAGCTCAATCTGACGACCAACGGGACGTTTCCCAAGGGCGGGGTGAAGAAATGGGCTCCCAAGATCGTGCCTGTGACGTCTGACGTCAAGATCTCCTGGAATGGGGCGACCAAAGAGACGCACGAAGAGGTCATGAAGGGGACCACATGGGACAAGGTCCTTGGAAACGTCACGGAGTTCATCAGAATCCGGGATGAGCATGCGGCTTCCGGGGGAAATCGCTGTCGTGTGACTTTTCAGCTGACGTTCCTTGAAAGGAATGTCGGTGAGCTGTCCGATATTGTGGAGATGGCGATCGATCTGGGTGTGGATCGCGTCAAGGGCATCACCTGTGGGCGCACTTCAGGAGATCGAGGATCAGTCCCTGCGCAGGAGCGCCGAGGCGATCGCAAGATGGAACCAGGCGGTCGAGAAGGCGCACAAGGTTGCTGAAGAGAAGCGTTTGCCAAACGGACAGAAGATCATTCTGGAGAACATCTTCCCGCTGGATCCTTCCAGAACCGGGGACATTGCGCCGGGTGGCGAGTGTCCATTTCTGGGAAAGGAGGCGTGGATCAACGCCGAGGGCGATTTGATCCCATGCTGTGCACCGGACGAGCAGCGCAGGGGGTTGGGAGCTCATTTGGCAAGATCAAGGACCAGACCATGGGTGAGATCTGGCATGGGGATGCCCTATGAGTCGCTGGTAGCCAACTACCGGGATAAGGAGCTTTGCCGGGGATGCAACATGAGAGAAAGCCGGTGGAGGGCGCATGAGTCATCGATACCCGGTTCCGTCGCCTGTGGCACTCATCATCTGAAGCCAGCGGGAGGGCGGCTTACGAACGTCGCTTCGAGAGGGTCATGAAGTTTCATGCCCCAGGACTTGCGCCCGTGCGCGATCGCGACCTGGCGTGGCATATCCATGTGGATGGGGCGGATGCCTATGACCGCCGGTTCAGGCAGACCTTCGGTTTCTACGAAGGGTTTGCCGCGGTCGAGTCCGAGACGGTTGGCATCACATCACCGAGTGGGAAGGACCTGTACGCGACGCGATGCGTGGTGCGGGAACTTTCAGGAAGGGCGATGTACCGTTCGAGATCGGGATGGCTCCTACCATCACATCACGAGCGCTGGCCAGGAGGCCTATCCCACGCGATGGCGCTATGCAGGTGACTTTCGTGATGGGATTGCGGTGGTGCAGAGGGAGGATGGGCGCTCCACGCACATGGATGCCGATGGAAGGCTGCTGCATGGCCATTGGTTCCTTGACCTGGATGTCTTCCACAAAGGGTTTGCGGGCCCGGGATGATGATGGCTGGATGCACGTGGACATGAAGGGCGTGCCGATCTATGAGAGACGTTTTCTCATGGTCGAGCCTTTCTACAATCGATGCGCTCGCGTGGAGCAGCATGATGGGGCACTGGTCCTGATTGACGAGTGCGGTGAGGCGCTGCAGATGCTGCGTCCCCACGGCGATCGGAGTTTGCAGCGCTGTCCGCCGACATGGTGGGGTACTGGAAGACACACGCAATCAGTACGGCAGTCGGTTGGGAGTGGCGACGCATTGCCGGGGGCCACGACAACGGTTGCCGATCTGTGCAGCCTGAAAGAGAACGGTGCTTACCGGCTGCTTCGCGCCATGGGAGAACTGGGGCTTGTCGAGAGAAAGAATGAGGTATGGCGTCTCACCTCTCGTAGGCGAGTTTCTTCGCAAGGATCATCCGCTGACCTTGTCCGATGCTGCCACCGAGTATGCAGGCCGTCTTCACGATCCATGGCTGCACCTGCCCGATGCCCTGCGTCGTGATTCGGACTGGTGCCCTCCGAAGGTATTCGAGGACGTTGCAGCAAGCGACGTGGCTTCGTGTGCAGGGACATCATCGGATGCTTGCGCGCTATGCCAGAGCATGATTACCCCCAGTGTCTGCCGTGCGCTGCGGCTGAAGAGGCACAGAGCGGATCATCGATGCGGGTGGTGGCCTTGGCGTGCTGGCCAGGTTCATCCGGGAGCTGCATCCGCTGGTGCAGGTCACGGTGCTGGAGCGTCCTGAGGTCGTGGCGTTGGGCAAGCAGACCCATACTGATGTGTCATGGCATGCAGCAAGCCTGTTCGAGTCGTGGGGGCTGAGTGCAGATGCTGTCCTGCTATCCCGGATATTGCATGACTGGGGGATGAGGAGGCGCTTCAGATTCTCAAGCGGGCGCGGGAGGCGCTGGGGAAAGGAGGGCGCGCATTTCTTGTCGAGATGCTGATGTCGGAGCACGGTTTTCCTGGGGCACTCTGTGACCTGCATCTGTTGGCGGTCACTGGCGGCAAGGAAAGGACTGTCGGAGGTATCAGGCCTTGCTGAGTCAGGCCGGCTTCCATCTGGAAGGGTCCGCAACCTGCCGGCGTTGCCGTCGGTCCTGATTGCCAGGAGCCTGTGATGGTGCAGGAGTGTTCCGGTCTTTGGGCATGCTGGGCATCACTGCCCAGAGACCGCGCAGTCACGGTACTGCTGAGGCACGCGGAACGAGATGAGCCCAGCCATGGCGGAGAGGTCCCTGCGGATGCACCTCTCACCAGCCAGGGTCGAGATCGTGCGAAGCAGTTGGGGTTTCTGATGGCGGCTGAGCTTCAGTCTCTGCGCTGCAGTCCGGTCTTGCGGTGCAGGCAGACCGCTGATGCCATTCTTGAAGGGGCACGCCAGAGCATGGCCCTATCATGGATCGATGATAGGCATCTGGGAGATCCAGGCGTCTTCATCATCGATGAGGATGTGGCCGGCAGGAACTGGCAGCGCCTGGGGGTTGCTGGGGTCAATCGACATTTCATGCAGGGTGAGGGGACTCTCCCGGCATGGCGTCACCAGAGACGGCGGTGCCGAAGCTGATTCGGGACATGTTTGAATGTGCGGGCCCGGAAGTTGGCCTACATGTCTTCGTGAGCACATGACTACCTGGTTGGCGCCACGGCCCGTTACTGCCTGGGAGAGAAACTGTCTGATGAAACCTGGCCCGGGTTTCTCGAGTGCGTGGTTCTTTGGCAGGAAAGCGATGGCGTCTGTTTCCGGTATCAGGGACGGCAAGGACATCTTTCCGGGCGATGGCTTGCGGACGCTCAGTGATAGTCCTCTTCCCGCTGGTGCCGGACGTGCGGATGGTGACGATATCGTTGGGCTCGATCCGGTACAGCGCCACTGTAACCGCTTGAGCTGAACAGCTCCAGGCCGTACCCAGAGCGCGTTTGACAAATGCTCTGGCAGATAAAAGACCGGCGCTGCCCCCGTCAGGAGCCAGCGCCGGTTTTCATGTGGGTCACGGATGGGTGCGGTCTTGAGGCCGCACCCTGGTCGGGTCAGACATTGAACAGGAAGTTCAGCACGTCCTCGTCCTGGACGACGTAGTCCTGCCTTCGGCGCGCATCTTGCCGGCTTCCTTGGCGCCCTGTTCGCCCTTGTACTGGATGAAGTCGTCGAGGCGATGGTCTGGGCGCGGATGAAGCCGCGTTCGAAGTCGGTGTGGATGACGCCGGCGGCTTTGGAGGGCGGTGTCGCCTTTGTGGATGGTCCAGGCGCGGACTTCCTTGACGCCGGCGGTGAAGTAGGTCTGCAGGCCCAGGAGGTCGTAGCCGGCGCGGATGAGGCGGTTGAGGCCGGGTTCTTCGAGGCCGAGGTCGGCGAGGAAGGCGAGCTTGTCTTCGTCGTCGAGGTCGGCCAGTTCGGCTTTCGATCTGGGCGCAGAGGGCGACGACGGGGGCGCCTTCCCTGGCGGCGTGTTCGCGCAGTCTGTCGAGGTACGGGTTGTTCTGGAAGCCGTCCTCGGAGACGTTGGCGACGTACATGGCGGGCTTGAGGGTCATGAGGCCGTAGGGCTTGAGGAGGGCCTTGTCTTCGGCGCTCAGGTCCAGCGAGCGGGCGGGTTTGCCTTCGTTGAGGTGGGGCTGGAGTTTTTCGAGCAGGGTGGTGAGGCGCAGGGCTTCCTTGTCGCCGGCGCGGGCTTTCTTGATTTCGCGGGCGTGGACGCGCTCGATGGTGGCGAGGTCGGCCAGGGCGAGTTCGGTGACGATGGTCTCGATGTCGGCGATGGGGTCGACGCGGCCGTTGACGTGGACGACATTGGGGTCGTCGAAGCAGCGGACGACGTTGACGATGGCGTCGGTCTCGCGGATGTTGGCGAGGAACTGGTTGCCGAGGCCTTCGTTTTGCTGGCGCCAGCGACAAGGCCGGCGATGTCGACGAATTCGACGATGGCGGGCTGGATCTTCTGGGGCTGGACGATTTCAGCGAGCTTGGCGAGGCGGGGTCAGGGACTTCGACGATGCCGACGTTGGGCTCTGATGGTGCAGAAGGGTAGTTGGCGGCTTCGATGCCGGCTTTGGTCAGCGCGTTGAAGAGGGTGGATTTGCCGACGTTGGGCAGGCCGACGATGCCGCATTGAGTGCTATGGGGTGTCCTTCTTGCTGGGCGGTGTAGGGGGTGGTTGTTCCGGCAGGGGCAGGGTGTCAGCTCAGGGGATCGTGTCGTGGATGCCCTGGGTGCGCGGATCGGATGCTGGGATTCTAGAGCGAGTCGGTGGGTTTGGCTTCGGGGCTGCCTTTGCGGGCGGCCTTGGCCTGCTGCATGGCAGGGTCGGCGCTGTGCAGTTGCTGGGTGGCGATTTCCCAGCCGTCACGCATGAGGATGGGCAGGTGGTCGACGCTGCGGTCGATGGCCTGGTCGATGAGCTGCTGGTCGCTCTGGCTGGGTTTGCCCAGGACGAAGTCGACGACGGATTTGTTGAGGTTGAGGCTGCGGGGATGGCCGATGCCCAGGCGCAGGCGCCAGTAGTGGGGGTGCCAAGGTGGGCGGTGATGTCGCGCAGGCCGTTGGTGGGTGCTGGAGCCGCCCAGCTTGAGGGCGGGCGGAGCCGGGCATGAGTCGAGTTCGTCGTAGGCGACGAGGATGTCGGCGGGTTCCAGGCGGTAGAAGCGCGCCAGGGCGCCGACGGACTGGCCGGAGCGGTTCATGTGGGTCATGGGCTTGAGCAGCCGCGACGACCTGGGTGCCGATGCGGACTTTCGCCGACATCGCCCAGGAATTTGGCGTCGGGCGCATCTGGCCGTAGTGGCGCAGCAGGCGTCAATGAACCAGAAGCCGGCGTTGTGCCGGTCGTGGGCGTGCTGGTCGGTGGGGTTGCCCAGGCCGACGATGAGGCGGGGCGTTCATGCGGGGCGTGGCTTGTATGTGCGGGATGTCAGGCAGCTGATGCGCCGAAGGAGGGGCTGGTGCTGCCGTGAGGGCCTTCGGGACATGCCCGATGGCCGTGATCCGATCCTGATGAAAAACGGGCCGACTGGCGGCCCGTTGTAGGGTGGACATCCTGTCGCCGCCGGGGCCCGCATCGGGGAGGTCCGGCAGCGACGGATGTCCGTGCTTAGCCGTGAGGGCCTTATTTCTTGTCAGCTTCGCCAGCGGCCGGGGCTGTAGCGGCTGCATCGGCCACCGCGCTCGGCTTCGGCATCGATGTCGGAGCCGCCAACCAGCGAGGCGGAGGCCAGGACAGGATCGGTGCCCGGGGCAACGACGGCGGTAACACCTTGGGCAGCTTGATGCTGCTGAGGTGGATGGAGTGCTCCATGGCCAGTTCGGCCAGGTCGACTTCGATGAACTCGGGCAGATCCTGGGCAGAACCTGGACTTCGATCTCGGTCATGACATGGTTGACGACAGCCTTGGTCTGCTTGACTGCCGGCGAGTTCACCGTTGATGAAGTGCAGCGGCACTTTGACGGTGATCTTCTGGTTGGCAGCCACGCGCTGGAAGTCGACGTGCAGGACCCTGCTGCTTGTACGGGTGCCATTGCACGTTGCGCAGCAGCACGCGCTGCTTCTTGCCGTCGATGTCCATGTCCAGGATGGACGAGTGGAAGGCTTCGACGCGCAGGGGCGTGATAGAGCGTGTTGTGGTCCAGGGCGACTGGATGGGGGCGGCTTCGCCACCGTAGACGATACCGGGTACCTGATTGGCGCGACGGAGGCGGCGGCTCGCACTCGTCCCCACGTCCTTGCGTTCTTGGGCACTGATCTGCATTGGGCAGTTCCTTGGATATGTCTGCCGGTCCGCGACCAGATCCGGCAGGGGTTGAAAAGCGGAAGATGATAACCGATGTCGGCGCCGACGGGCCAGGGATGCGGGCATCCGGCATTCGGTACAGGCCTGTGGCCGATTCAGTGTCGGCTCATTGCTGCAGAAGAAGCCGCTGAGGGGAGGGGCTGAGGCCGTTGGCCCCTCAGGGGCTGTACGGCCAGCGGTGGTGTGTGCTGACCCGGGAAGGTACGCGGGAAGCGCGCCTGACTGAGCTGCGCTCACTCCATGAAGAGCATGGAGACGGAGTCGGAGCGGTTGATGCGCAGGATGGTTTCGCCGATGAGCTGGCCGCAACCCAGGACACGGATCTGCTGCAGGCGCGGCCTTCGTCCGTGAGCGGGATGGTGTCGGTGACGACCAGTTCGTCCAGCGGGGATTCGGTGATGCGCTCGATGGCCTTGCCGGAGAGCACGGGGTGGGTGCAGTAGGCGGAGACGCGCACGGCACCGTGTTTCTTCAGCGCTTCGGCAGCGCGGCACAGGGTGCCGGCGGTGATCGACCATGTCGTCCATCAGCAGGCAGCTGCGGCCGGAGACTTCACCGATGATGTTCATCACCTCGGAGACGTTGGCCTTCTGGCGGCGCTTGTCGATGATGGCCAGTTCGCAATCGAGCCGTTTGGCCAGGGCGCGGGCACGCACGACGCCACCAACGTCCGGGGACACCACCATGGTGTTCTCCAGCTTGCGCTTGGTGATGTCGGACAGCGAGGATGGGGGCGGCGTAGATGTTGTCGACAGGGATGTCGAAGAAGCCTTGAATCTGGTCGGCGTGCGGGTCCATGGTGAGGACGCGGTCGACACCGGCGACCTGCAGCATGTTGGCCACGACCTTGGCGCTGATGGCCACGCGCGAGAGCGCACGCGACGGTCCTGACGGGCACTAGCCGAAGTAGGGGACGACGGCGGTGATGCGGCCTGCCGATGCGCGACGTAGGGCGTCAACGAGGATCAGCAGCTCCATCAGGTGATCGTTGGTGGGCGCGCAGGTGGACTGGATGACGAAGGCATCCTTGCCACGGACGTTTTCCAGGATCTCGACGTTGACTTCGCCGTCGGAGAAACGACCGACGATGGCCTTGCCCAGGGGGATACCCAGGTGAGCGGCGACGTCTGAAGCGAGAGCAGGGGTTGGCATTGCCCGTGAAGAGCACCGGTCCTTCGGACCAGAGGGCGGAGCATGGTGACAGGGCTGGGGCGGTAGGAGCTGCGATGCACGAGAGTCTGACCTGTCTGGGCGCTGGTCCGAAACCGTATGGCTACTGCCGAAAGAATCAGGCCGGCGATGCCGACCTGATGAAAGAGTGGCTGGGGAGGAAGGATTCGAACCCTCGAATGCCGGAATCAAAATCCGGTGCCTTAACCAACTTGGCGACTCCCCAACGGGTGACTGGCAAGCCCTCTGACCAGGTAGAGGGTGCCGGCTTCGGTACGCATTGTAATACGTTCAGAACCCGACGTTTGCCCTGGCGACAACAATTTTTGCTGGCCTGCTGAACTTCCTGGAGCAGGGCCAGGGCGCGATGACTTTGTGTGGCAGCAAAAACACAGGCACCGGAACCCGTCATGCGGACGGTGATGGCGTTTTCTGCCTCACGGCCATTGCCCTGACACAACCTGATCTGCTGCCTGCTGAAGAAGTTGGACGGCCTGCCTGACGGCGGGCTGCCTGGCTTCCACAACCGGTTGCAGGTCGTTGCGTCCTGCCATTGCTGTGAAGCCATGAATTCTGATGGGTTTCGTGTCGCGTGTCAATTCGGGCGCGGAAAAAAATTCAGCGGTGGCTACATGAACGTTGGGCATGAACAACACGAACCAGCGATCGGGCAGGGAAATGGGCTGAAAGACGTCGCCGATGCCGGTGGCGTAGGCGTTCTGGCCGTAGACGAAGATGGGGACATCGGCGCCCAGCGGACGGGCGATGTCGATGAGGGCGTTCACGCGACAGGCCAAGCTGCCAGAGCTGGTTGAGACCCAGCAGTACGGTGGCGGCGTCGGAGCTTCCGCCGCCCAGGCCGGCCCCCATGGGGATCTGCTTGTCGAGGGTGACGCGCACGCCCAGCGGGCAGCCGGTGGCTTTCTTCAGGGCGCGGGCCGCGCGCAGGGTGAGGTCGTCGTCGGAGGAGAAGCCGTCGGGGTCATGCGTGCGGCCGATGTGGCCGGAAGGATCCAGTTCAGGGTGACGTGGTCTTCCAGGTCGATGAACTGGAAGACGGTTTCCAGCAGATGCAGGCCGTCGGCGCGGCGGCCGGTGACGTCAGGAAGAGGTTGAGCTTGGCCGGGGCCGGCAAGCGCAGGCGGGTGGGGCTGTTCATGGCTGTTCTGCGGGCTGGGCCGTCGGGTCGACGACGAGCCGGATCTCGATGCGCTGGGGATTCTGGTGCCAGGTGAGGAACCAGCGGCTGTCGTTGCGTTCGATCTGCCAGCCGGCATCGCGGGCACGGATGCTGTGGCCGTCGGCCGAGCGTTGCTCGACGTTCTGGAAGCGGTCGGTGAGCCAGTCGGGCAGACGGCTGACGGGTACTGGGGATGCCGATGGCGTCCTGCAGGACAGCTTCCAGCGTGGGGCCGGTGTAGCGCTGGTGCTGGGCGGTTTCCAGCCAGGCCGCTTCACCTATGGCGCTGGGCAGCGCGCACGAGGTCTGGCCGAAGGGGCGAGGACAGTTCGATGGAGAGGTTTTCGCCTTCCCGGTCCAGCTGGAAGCGGCCGCTGCTGTGCTGAGGACGGCTTTGCGGCGGGTTGCTGGTGCTGGTGAACGAAGCGGCCGGTGAGGGTGCAGGGGCTCGGCGGGGGTTGTGGGCGGCAGGCGGCGGGCTGGGCGGGGTGGTGGCGCAGCCGGCGATGAATGCCACGCCCAGCAGGCCGGGCCAGCAGCGGCGCGTGCAACAGGTGGCGCCGCCGGGGGCTGTGAGGGAGGAGGTGCGGCGCGGTGCGCCACTTTGCCAGGAGGTACGTGGCAGGATCAGGGCATGGTCACGGCGGACAGGGCCTGCCCCGTCCGCGATGGAGTTCGTGGTGGGATGAGCGCGTCAGGGGCTGCAGCGTCACGCCCAGGCGCTTGAGGGTGTCGCGCAGCAGCTCGTTGTTGGGGTCTTGCTGCCGGCACTGGCGCCAGATGTCGCGGGCGGCATCCTGCTGGCCGGCGTGCCAGAGGACTTCGCCGTAGTGGGTGCCGACCTCGGTATCCGGGGATTTCTGCCAGAGCGTGCGGAACACGTCGAGCGCGTCCTGGGTGCGCCCAGGCGGGAGTAGACCCAGCCCAGGCTGTCCTGGATGTGCGGGTCGCCGGGGTTGAGCTGGTTGGCCTTCTCGATGAGGGTGAGGCTTCGGGCAGGCGCTGGTTGTGATCGGCCAGGCGTAGCCCAGGGCGTTGTAGGCGTTGCCGTCATCGGGGCGCAGCTTGATGAGGCGGCGAAGGTCCTTTTCGAGGACATCCAGGCGACCGATCTTCTCGGCGGCGATGGCGCGGTCGTAGAGCAGGTCGATGGTGTCCTTGTCGTCCTTGCGCTGCCGGATGGCACGATCGAGCACGTCGAAGGCGGCCTGGTAGCGGCCAGCTTCGCGCGAGGATCTGGGCGCGGGTGACGGTCTGCAGCTGGGTCTCGCGCAGGTTGCGGGGCTTGAGCGTGGACAGGGCGGCCAGGCCGGCTTCAGGGCGGCTCTGGCGTGCCAGCAGGCTGGCCCGGGTCAGCTGGGCCTCGAAGTGGACGCGGCTGTTGGTGGGCACGCGCTCCAGCCACTGGATGGCGCCGGCCTGGTCGTTCTGCTTCTGGGCGATCTCGGACAGGAACAGGAAGGCGTTGCCGTTGTCGCGCTCGATGTCTTCCGGCAGGGCGACGTAGCGCTGCAGGGCTTCGGTGGCACGGGCGTAGTCGTGTTTCTGGTGATGGAGCTGGGCCAGGGTGTAGAGGGTGGCGGGGTTGTCCGGCTCCAGCGACTGCACGCGCGAGAGCGTGGCGATGGCGGCGTCGTTCTGTTCGCTGGCGATCTGCAGCAGGCCCTGGGCCTTGAGGGCGCGCAGGTCGTCAGGGGTGTTTCTGCAGGTAGTTGCCCAGCAGGACGGCGGCACGCTGGCGGCCGCCAGGCCGGGACTGCAGCAGCTGGACGCTGGCCAGCACGGCGTCGAGGTTGTCAGGCGCCAGCTGGTGGGCGGCCAGGGCCTCGTCGGTGGCTGCCTGTTGCTGGCCGGCCTCATGGGCCAGGCGGGCGCGCATCAGGCGGGCCTGGACGTTGTCGAGGTCGGGGGCACTGAGGCGCTGCGCCAGCGCCCAGGCGGCACGGCGGTCGGGCAGGTTCAGGAGCTTTTCCTGAAGCTGCGGGTAGGCGGTGTCGAGTGTGCCGGCCTGGCGGGCCTGGGCAAGCTGGCGGGTGAGGCGGGCTCGACTTCGGCCACGCGGCCGTTGGCCAGCAGCAGGGTATCCAGCGCCTTGCGGGCATTGGGGTAGGTGGGATCGAGTCGCACCCACAGGCGGGCGCTGTCCAGTGCGTCGGACAGTGAGCCGGTGACGATGGCGATCTCGGTGGCACGACGGGCCAGGCGGGCGTCGCCGGTCTGGGCGGCCAGTGAATGGTAGGTAGCGTAGGCGGCACCGGGTTGTTCGCGCTGCAGGGCGATCTCGGCGGCCAGGATCTCGCAGATCAGCGGCGGGGTGAGGGCCAGTTCGGGCAGGTTGGCTGGGCGGTGGTGCCGGAGAGCGCGCTGCCCGTGTCACTTTCAGCGTCAGGAGCGACGACGGTGTTGGTGTCGTCGCTGGGCTGGGCGCCGCCGGTAGCGTGCTCCTGCGCGGCCAGGTTGCCGGGGGGCGTGCTGTTGTCTGTGGCCTGTTTGCCCTGGTGGGTGGACCCGTGTGGCGCCTGGGGAGTCCGGGGCGGCCCTTGGCCGTGGCCGTGGCGTGGGGGCGTTGACGGCTGCGCTGGCCGATGGCTGGAAGGCGCTGCATCCGCCCAGTGCCAGCAGGCCCAGGGCGAGGGCGAGCCGGTTGCTGAGGGGGCGGCGTGCCAGGGCGGGCACGGCAGGGGTATGGGCGGACAGGCGGGATGAATTCATCGGGGCATGGTAGAACGAGGCAGGGGCGCTTTGTCAGCAGCCGCGGCGATGGCCGGACGGTGGCGGGCGGTGGTGGACTGATGGGCCTTCGGCGCGTGCAATCTTCGGGTTGGCGGATGGGGAGGATGGGGGCGGCAGAAGGGGGCTCAAGGGGTAGCTCAAGGGACGCGGATGGGGGCCCGGTCGCTGCCTGGTGGTGGGCAAGGTTCGTCCGTCAGGCGATGTCGGATGCAGTGCGGCAGGTGGTAGTTCTTTGAAGGATTTTGTAGACAGTACGGGGAAGGTGGTTACGGACCGTTTTCCAGCATCGGGCCTTCGGTCATGCGACCCTTCCCTGTTTTGTTTTGAGGGAATCCCATCGAACAGTTGCGGCAGCAGGGCAGGAGTTCCTTCTTCTGTCCACGGTGACAACCACTGATCGGGTAGCACTACCCGGTTGCTGGCTGGGCAAGGGGAAGCGGATGGCATGGGCAACGGGCTTGTGTACACTGCCGACATGGCAAAGAAAGGCATCAGCGAGCAAATCGAGGCGTATGGCCGGTGGCGGTCCGATCTCCAGTCGGCGATCGAGCGCTACCGTGACTGGTTGGCGCAGTCGGATGCGGCTGATGCCAGCCTGAACGTCAAGCTTTTCGCAGATCACTGAACGGCTGCACGACACCCTGCTGAAGGTGGCATTCGTGGCCGAGTTTTTCCTGCGGCAAGTCGGAGCTGATCAACGCGATCTTCTTTCGCACAGTATGGCCAGCGTTCCGTCGTCGGCCGGGCGCACCACGATGTGCCCGACCGAACTGCTGGCACGCCTCGATGCCGGTGGGCATCCGGCTGCTTCCCATCGACACGCGGCTGATGCCGGTGCCGCTGGCCGAGCTGCGCAATCAGGACGAGCACTGGCGCTTCATTCCGGTGGACATGACGGATGTGAAGTCGCTGCGCCAGGCCTTCGACTCGGTGCGCGAGACGCTGCTGGTGCCGACCGAGCAGGCCCGCGAGATGGGCTTAGTGACGACGAGCAGCCGGTGGGCCGGTCGGTGACGCCGGGGCAGGTGGAGATTCCGCCTGGCGGCACGCCATTGTCACATTCCGCACCCGCTCCTGGAGCTGGGGCTGGTGATCATCGACACCGGGCCTGAACGCCATCGGCGCCGAGCCGGAGCTGACGCTGAACGTGATTCCTGAATGCCCACGCCGTGCTGTTTGTGCTGGCGGCCGATGCCGGGGTGACGCGCAGCGACATCGACGTGTGGCAGTCCAACATCAGCAAGGCGCACCGCACCGGGCGCTTTTGTGGTGCTGAACAAGATCGACGGGCTGTGGGACGAGCTGCGGTCCGATGCCGAGAACGACCTGGAGATTGCACGCCAGGTGGTGTCGGTGAGCAATTTCCTGGATCTGCCCACGGCGCGGGTCTATCCGGTGTCGGCGCAGAAGGGCCTGGTCGGCCAAGATCCAGGGCAATCAGGCGCTGCTGCGACGCAGCCGGCTCTGGGCGAGCTGGAGCACGCGCTGTCGGAAGAGATGATTCCGCAGCAGCAGGTGATCATCAGCGAGCAGGTGCGGCGCGAGTTCGAGGAAGCCTCGGCGGTGACGTTGAACCTGCTGACGGTGCGTCGCCGCAACCAGGTCGAGCAGGCCTTCGAGCTGAACGGGCTGCGTGGCAAGAACCAGGCCATGCATCCGGCCAGATGTCGCGCCGGGTGCGCGACGAGCGCACGGAGTTCGATGACAGCCTGCGGCACCTGGCGGCGCTGCGCTCGGTGTTCACCAAGCATTCGCAGACGATGTTCACGCATCTGAGCCAGGACAGTCTGCGCCGGCACGTGGACCGTACCCGTCAGATGATGATGGCCAGCCAGCGTCGTCGCAGCCTGAGCGACGGCATGAACGCGCTGCTGACGGCGGTGCGGCTGGACTTCGAGGAAGCCGACCGGCTGGTGGGCGAGATCTCGCGATGATGACGGCGATGTACCAGCGTTTCTCGCGCGATTACGGGCTGTCGCTGGCATGCCGCTGCGCTTTTCCACGAAGCGCTATTTCACCGAGATCGAGCAGGTGGCGCAGACGCACCAGCGTCGTTCAGCCTGCTGAAGCCGCTGACGGTGAACAAGGCGGTGCTGACGCAGCGCTGCTTCGATTCGGCCGCGGTCAGCCCGAAGAAGATCTCACACGGTGGCCATCCGCGAGCTGGAAGGCTGGCTGCGGTCACTGATGACGCCGCTGGAGAGTCAGGGTGCGCGAGCACCAGGCGCAGCTGCTGGCGGCGCATGGAGTCGGCGCAGCGGGTGATGGATGCCGGCGATTCGCCGGAAGAGCGCCTGCAGGAGATCGACGAGGCCCGTGCGGCGCATCGAGCGCCAGCTGCGCGCAGATGAAGACGCTGGTGGAAGGGGTTCAGGCAGCGATCGACCGGCGGCCGGTGCGCCCGGTGGTGCTCGAGGAGCTGGAGGCCGCACCGGGATCTGCGCGGCGAACCGGCGGCTGCAGGCGATGCTTCCGCGGCACGGCTGCGCTGGCAAGCCCTGCCGCATCGGAGAAATGCGCCCGCCGGGACCGATGAGCAGGCGCCTGCGGTGCAGCCGGCTGCACATCAGGCAGGAGGCGGATGCCGTATGATGCGGCATCCATGGCACACGACAACCCCTGAACCTTGCGCCAGCGCTGATCCGCTGGCAGCGCCGGTACTGGCCGGCACCATCTTCCCTGGCAGAAGACTCGCCTTGAGCTGGGCACACCGGCGGGGCGGCGCAGCCGTGCTGCGTGATCCCTATCGCGTCCCGCTATCGGAAGTGATGCTACAGCAGACGCAGGTGGCCACCGTCATTCCGTATTTCGAGGCCTTCCTGCGCGCCTTCCCCGACGGTGAACGACCTGGCGGCAGCCGATGCCGAGCAGGATGATGGGCCTGTGGGCGGGCGAGCACTACAGTCGGGCGCGCAACTCTGCACGCGGCGGCGCGCCAGGTGCAGAGGCGGGCGGCGCCTTTTCCGAAGACGGCCCAGGGGCTGGAGGCCCTCTGCCCGGCGTGGGGCGCTCGACGGCAGCGGCCATCGCGGTGTTCGCCTCGGCGAAAGCGGGCCACTTCCTGGACCGGCAACGTGAAGCGCGCTGAGCAGAGTGTTTGCCGTGGAGGGCGACCCGGCCGGCAGCGCAACACTGGCGCGGCTCTGGGCGCATGCCGAAGCCGAGCTGCCGCCCGAGGGCGCGGCGGCCGATCTGATCGACTACACGCAGGGACTGATGGACCTGGGGGCGATGGTCTGCACGCGAAGCAGGCCGGACTGTGGGCGGTGTCCGCTGGCGGCGCTGCAGCCAGGCTCACCAGCAGGGCGAACCTGAGCGGTATCTGCAGGCGCGCTGGAAAAAGACGGTTCCGGTGCGGGCCGTGAACCTGCTGTGGTGGAGGATGGCCAGCGTCAGGTACTGCTGCAGGCTCGGCCCGACAGCGGGTTGTGGGGCGGGCTCTGGAGTCTGCCGGAATGGCTGGGTGAGGTGCCCGAGGGCTGGCAGGCCGTGGGGCAGCTTCAGCCATGTCTCACCCATTTCCGGATGGAGGCCACGGTGTGGGCACCACCGCCGAGGCGGCACGCCGGGCCATGGCTGATCAGGCGCCGGCGAGCGGTGCAGAAGAGCGGCATCAAGCGCCGCGCCGGATGCACTGGCCAAGGCCCCTGCCACTGCCCGAGCAGCAGCGCTGGCTGGTGCTGCCGTCGGCGCTGGAGGGGCGCCGTTGCCCAGCCCGATCCGACGCTGGCTGCAGGGGCAGGTCCTGCAGCCGGGCTGATCAGCGCGTCTGCGTGACGGTGACGCCGGTGCCGCTGGCGGCTGTCCAGGGCGCGGTGGCGCACCAGCACGCGCTCGGTGCGGGCGAAGTGCTCGGCCAGTGCGAGCGACATAGACGGAGCGGTGCTGGCCGCCCGTACAGCGATGGCGATGGTGAGGTAGTGGCGGTTGTCCTGCACGTAGCTGGGCAGCCACTCGGTGATGAAGCGCGTGATGTCGCCGATCATCTTCTGCACCGGCGGCAGGTCCAGCAGGAAGTCCTTGACCGGCTGGTCCAGCCCGGTGAGGGTGCGCTGTCCACGTCGTAGTAGGGGTTGGGCAGGCAGCGCACGTCGATACCAGGTCGGCATCCAGCGGGTCGCCCTGCTTGAAGGCGAAGGACTCGAAGAGCAGCGTCATCGAGGCGCGGTCGGTGCGCACCAGGTCACGCACCCACTGGCGCAGGGTGTTGGGGTGCAGGTCGCTGGTGTCGATGGAGGTGCCGATGTCCTCGATCTCGGCCATCAGCTCGCGTTCGCGCTCGATGGATTCTTCCAGCGTGGGTGCCAGCTTGGGGTCGGCGCCATGGCTGGTGTTGTTGCTGCGCCCGGGCAGGGTGAGCGGGTGGCGGCCGCGGGTCTCGGAATAGCGCTGCACCAGGGAGTCGGTGCGGGCGTTGAGGAACTGCACCTTCACGTCGTGGCCCTGGGCGCGCAGCTGGCGCACGGCGTCACGCAGACCGGTGAGGCGCGTGCCCACGCGCACGTCGATGGACATGGCGACCTTGGCGTGACCTTCCTGTTCCAGGGACAGGGCGACTTCGAGAACGTAGCGTACCGGCAGGTTGTCGATGCAGAAGTAGCCGGCGTCTTCCAGCACATGAATGGCCAGCGACTTGCCGGAGCCGGAGATGCCGGTGACGATGATCAGTTGCATGGTGGAGTAGAAGGCAGGATAGGCGAAAGGGAGGGCGTATCGGTCGTGTCGGGGTCGGAGGTGGCCGGGGGCTGCGTATGCGCAACCGGACCGACGGGCGTGCGTGCGGGCATCGGCGCGACAGGGGACAGGGGGATTCCTCAGCGGTGTCGTTGGGCATCATCGTGAGCGTGAAGCTCTCGGGCGCCCAGTCGGGATAGGTGGCATCGCCGGGGCTGGTCGGCCAGGTGGGTGTCCATCTGGCCGATGGGCAGAAGTGAGAACGTTCCGTCAGATCTCCAGGTGTCCGGTGCGTGACTGGACGGGTGAGGCCGTTTCGCTCCTGGTCGAGGATCAGCCCTGCTGGCGCCGGGCGAATTCGCGCGTGGTGTCGATGCCGCGCAGCAACAGCACCGTGGTGCCGCACGGCGGTCTCGGTGAGCACGGCGATGTTGCAGGGCCGGCCGCCACCGGATGGCCACCTTGCGCACCAGGATGCCCAGGATGGTCTCGGTGAGCGCCTGCGGCAGAACGCTCGTAGCCGTGTCTTCCATCGTGCGGCGGCCCACCAGGTGGACGATGACTTGATAGGGCATGCGGGCGGCGCACGGCGCTTTTCGCCGAAAGGTGGTGCGGATGTCGATGAGACCCAGACCGCGCACGTCCAGCAGGCCCCTGCAGCAGTGCCGGGCAGCGGCCGACGATGGCGTGCTGGCTGCACGCGCTCGATGTCGACCACGTCATCGGCCACCAGGCCGTAGTCCGCAGCCGTTGGGTTCCAGGGCCAGCTCGCTCTTGCCCAGGCCCGAGTCGCCAGTGATGAGCACGCCCATGCCCAGCACGTCCATCAGCACGCCGTGCATGGAGGTGTGGTCCTTGTGGGCCAGCGCCTGTTCCAGGGTCTCGATGAGCGGGCCGGCGGCCAGTCGGCAGCCCAGCAGCGGCAGGTGGTTCCGGTTGCAGAAATCCACCAGGGCTGGGCGCTTCCTGACCGTCGGAGATGATCAGTGCCGGGGGACGGGCGGCAAGAAGGGTCTGATGCAGCCTGTCGCCGATGACGATCCAGCTTGCGGTAGTAGTCCAGCTCGCGCAGACCGAGCACGGCGATGCGCTCGGCGTGCATCAGGTTCAGGTAGCCGATCTGGTCGACGGCGTGGACGCCGGTGCCGTGCAGGGGGCGGTCACCGCCGGACTGGCCGGCCAGCCATCGCAGGTTGGAGCGTGCCTGTTGCGAGGTGACCAGGTTCTGGACCGTCATGGCCATGGGCGGTGTCTCCGGAGGGAAGGGGCGCTGCCGGTGGCCGTGGGCGGGCCGTCAGGCAGCGGGGCGGACCGGCTCCCCCAGGTGGCAGCGTGCGGTAGACCTGGGCAGGGTCGGTGGCGGTGAGCAGGGTTTCGCGCAGGGTGTCGTCCGACAGCAGCTCGGCCAGTTCGGACAGGATTTCGAGGTGTTCCTCGGTGGCGTAAGCTCAGGGACCAGCAGCGCGACCAGCAGCCGGACAGGTTCGCCGTCGGGGGCGTCGAAAGGGAATGCCGTTCTCGCCACGCAGCACCGCCACCAGCGGTGTCTTGAGGTTGCGGATGCGGCCGTGCGGGATGACCACGGCCTGCCGCAGGCCGGTGGAACCAGCCGCTCACGGGCGACGGTGAATCGAAGACCTTCTGCCGCTCCAGGCGATGCTCGTTCTCCGAACAGCAGGGCGGCGATGCTCGACAGCCGCTCTTGCTGGTAGCAGGGACGTCGAGCAGGATGTCGCGTGCTGTGAGCAGCTTCGAGATGCGGTTCATCCGAAATTACCTGTATCTGGTGCAGCGGGACTGTGATAGAACTTTGCAGCGGTTGGCACAGGGGCGAACCGGCGGGAGTCTGTCCCGCGATGCTGTCATTATAGGCGGCTTCGCCGGGCGGGGGCAACCTGGGCGAGTGCGGCTCAGCGTGCGCAGGCCAGCTGATGCTGCGGGAAAGGATGGGCATGCAAGCGGTTTCTGTTTGATTCAGTGGCTTGCGTGCTTTCCGGAAGGGGCGGGCGATAGATGCCGGGACGGCTGCATGCCGTGCAGCCGAGGCGCGCCAGAGGCGCGCCGGGGTGAAAAGCGGCATGCATCGACCGGAGTCGACCCATGCCGCATCGCCTGTCAGGCGGGTTCGGGCATGCGCTTCAGCGCGCCGCCACCGTAGTTCTGCCGTTTCTGCTTGTGCTTGATGACCTGCCGGTCGAGCTTGTCGATGAGGGTGTCGACGGCAGCGTAGAGGTCGGTGCGGGTGGCTTCGGCAAAGATCCGCGCCCGGCTACAAGCAGCTTCATTTCAGCGCGCTGCACCAGCTTCTCGACCGAGAGGATGACGTTGACGTCGATGACGTGGTCGAAGTGGTGGCGGATCCGGCGCAGCTTGCTGGTGACGTACTCGCGCAGGGCGGGGTGACTTCCAGATGGTGTCCACTGATGGAGAGGTTCATGCCCTGGTACTCCTTGGGAGAGGGTCCCACACACGGCCAGTGGGGCAGTCATCGGCTTCGTCGTTGCGCGGCAGGAAGTATCTTGAGGGATTCCCGGTATTTGGCAACGGTTCGGCGCGCGACCTGGATGCCTTTCTGGCCAAGCAGTTCAGTGAGTTGGCTGTCTGACAAGGGCTGGTTGGTATCCTCCTGCTCGATGAGCTTCTGGATGAGTACACAGACAGCGGTGCTGGATGCGGCGCCGCTGCGCGTCGGTAGCCACCTGGCTGCCGAAGAAATACTTCAGCTCGAAGGTGCCGAACGGTGTCCGGATGTACTTCTGGCTGGTGGCGCGGGAAATGGTGGATTCGTGGCGGCCGACGACTTCGGCGATGTCGCGAAGGACCAGGGGCGAAGCGCCTCGGGGCCGTGATTGAAGAACGCCTTCTGGCGATCGACGATGGCCTGGGCCACGAGCACGATGGTGTCGCCGCGCTGCTGGACGTTGCGTGCCAGGGTGCGGGCTTCCTGAAGCTGGTGAAGCAGGTTGTGCTCGGGAGCGGAAGGTGACTCGGCATGGCTGTCTTCCGTGACCTGTTGCTCTCATTCTGCCCCAGATCTGCCGGTTTGTGCGGGCGATGGCGCGGCCTTTCGGTGGTTTTTCAACAGCGCCTCGTACTCGTCGTACACCTGCAGCGAAAGTCGGGCTGAGGGTTGGGTTCAAAGACGCCAGCCGTGCGGTCCGGCGCACGATGATGTCGGGAATGATGTAGCGGGAGGGCTCTGCGTCGAAGCGGTTGCCGGGGTGCGGATCCAGTGACTGGATAAGCGCCCGGGCGGCCCGAAGCTCGGCCGGCGAGCAGGACGAGGCGCTTGCAGAGCAGGGCGTCCTCGTGTTTTGCCAGCAGCGGCAGGCAGTCGTCGCTTACCAGCTGCAGGGAGCCAGGGCGATGAGGTCGGTGGGTTCGGGCGAGGCCTCGGTGACGGGGCTTCCTGATGGGGGCGCTGTGGGCTGAGGCCGTTCGGTGGGAGGCGTCGGCGCGGTCCCTGCTGCAGATGCAGCAGCTGCAGGCGCAGGCATTCGCCGGGTGAGCGTGCAGCCACGCCGGGTGGATCGAAGCCCTGCAGGGTCTGCAGGGCGGCTTCCAGCTCGGCCGAGATCGGCGGGGCAAGCCTGTCGGTGGCGTCGCTAGGGGCCGGGGGCGCCGGCCAGACATTCTCGGCCAGGGCGTCCAGCGAGAATCCGGCAGGCAGGTAGCCGTCATCACCCACTTCCCAGATGAGCAGGTGGATGAGGGCGCGCTGGCGGGCATTGCAGTGGATCTCGGCCAGCTGGTCCAGCAGGTGCTCGCGCAGCGAGGGCGATGCGGTCAGCGTGCTGCCGTAGGGTTCGTCGTCATCGCCCTCGGGGGCCGGTCCGGTGCTGCGCGATGCCCCAGGGGTCGTCGCCACGGGCCGCTGTCGAGCAGGATGACGTCGGGCCGGTCGTCGGACGAGGTGACGGCAGGTTCATGCTCGCCGAAGGCATCGGCGCCCTGGCTGACCAGCTCGCCGTCCTGTCGAGCGTTGCCTGTGCTGTAGGCATCCGCGCCGATGTCCTGTGCGGAGGCTGCCGGGCTGCCGGCGGGCGGCCAGGTGTCGGTGCTGGACATCCGTTCATGCCGCAGACTGCCGTCGGCGTGCAGGCTGACGGTGTCGTGGCGAGGAGTTCCATCCGTTCCAGGAAGGGGTTCTGCTCGACGGCGCGCTCGATCTCCTGCTCCAGGTCGGCCGTGGACAGCCGCAGCAGGCGGATGGCCTGTTGCAGTTGCGGGGTCAGCAGGAGCTGCTGGCTCTGGCGTGTCTGAAGCGAAGGCTTCATCGGGGCATCGGGTCCGGCAGAAAGGGCAGGGCAAGTGGGGTCCTGCCGCGTTTGTCCATCGGATGCCCGGCTTGCGCGCACCTGGCTGACCAGTGGTTTCCGGATGCCGGCTGCGTCGGGCCGACGGCAGGCGCGTGGAGGCGGATGCGACAGCGCGTGGAAAGGGGCGCAACGCGCCCGTGCGGCGAGAACGCCGCGGCTTACATCCGGAAGTCTTCGCCCAGGTAGGCCTTGCGCACGCGCTCGTCCTGGATGATCTGGCCGGGGCCGCCCGGAGGCCAGCACGACGCCTTCGTTGATGATGTGAGCGCGGTCGCAGATGCCCAGCGTCCTGCGGACGTTGTGGTCGGTGATGAGCACGCCGATGCGCCGGTTCTTCAGCAGGTTGACGATGCGCTGGATCTCGATGACGGCGATGGGGTCGACACCGGCGAAGGGTTCATCCAGCAGGATGAAGCGGGGCGAGCTGGCCAGTGCAGAGCGATCTCCACCCGCCGCCGCTCGCCACCCGACAGCGAGATGGAGGTGTTGGAGCGGATGTCTCGATCTGCAGTTCCTTCCAGCAGCGATTCCAGTCGTGCCTTCTGCCGGCACGGCTGATGCCGCGGCCACGCTTTGTCCACCTGCAGCCCAGCACGGCCAGGATGTTCTCCTCGACGCTGAGCTTGCGGAATACCGAGGCTTCCTGCGGCAGGTAGGACAGCCCCAGCCGGGCGCGGCGGTGGATGGGCAGGTGGCTGATGGAGTGCTCGTCCAGGACGATGTTGCCGCCGTCGGTGGCCACCAGGCCGGCGATCATGTAGAAGCAGGTGGTCTTGCCGGCGCCGTTGCGGCCCAGCAGCCCCACCACTGGCCGCTGGAGACTCCGCTGGACACGTCCTTGACCACCACACGGCCGTTGTAGGCCTTCATCAGGTGCTCGGCCTTCAGGCGGCTGATGGTTCGTGCTCGTGGTGGAGGATGTCGCTCATCGGTCGAAATGCGGATCAGGGTTTCCGGGAGGTCGGCTGGGCAGTGGGTGAGCTGACGCTCTCGGGCTGCAGGGGCAGGGGCGAGCCGGGCTTGCAGGGCTGGTTGGCGGCCTTGCCACCTTCCTGGGTGGTCTGGGGCTGGATGACGATGCGCACGCGTCCCGGGCGTTCGCCGCGTTGCTGGCCGTCCACGGAGAAGGTCTCGGTGCTGGCGCTGTAGACGATGTGGCCGCCGGTGATCTCGTCGACCGGCTGGTTGCAGTTCTGGCGCTGCAGCCGTGCGCGGCCGGTGAGCGTGACCTGGTCGGTGCGGGTGTCGTGAAGATCTGGTCGGCCACGCTGTGGATGTACTGCTCCATGCCGTCACGTTTCTGGCGGAAGCTGGCCTGGGTGCCGCTGACCCGGGCCGTCTGGGCGTTGCGGCCCACCTGGGTGAGCACCATGCGGTCGCCCGTGATGCGGATGGTGCCTTTGGTGAGCACGACGCTGCCGATGAAGTGGAGACCTTGGTGGCGTCGTTGCATTCCGCCGGTTGATTCGATGTTGATCGGCTTGTCGCGGTCGGCTTTCTCGGCGTGGGCGGCGGGCGCAAGCAGCAGGGCCGACAGGCCAGCGCCAGCAGAAGGGACGAGTGGCCGGACAGCGGACGGGCGGGATCATGCGGGTCTCGATCGAATCCAGAAAGGGCGGGCAGTGGGGCGCAGGCCGGACAGCGGCCGGCGGCATGTGCCGCTAGGGTCGGTTTGCAGCGTGCGGGTTTTTCACTGCCCAGGCTCCCAGGGTGATCCGCAAAGTTTAGCGGGTTTTGGTGTCATCGCCGCGTGTGGTGGCGGGGAAATGACCGCGTACCGCGGCTCTTCAGCCTAGCTGGTGATCCTGGTCGCGGATCCACGCCCACGCCCTCCAGCCGGTTGTCGCCGGCCTGCATCTGCACCGGGGCGGCGGTGGAGATGAGGTTGTGCACCATGTCCACGCGGGCGGTCTCGGTGGTCAGCTGCATGGGGGCGCATCGGCCGTGGCCGCGCGCAGTACCCGCACCGTCCTCCCGCAGGTCGGCGTAGTCGCCGCCGTCCGGGGCCGAGCCCTTGCGGGAGGTGATGGTGGTGAGCGGCTGGGTCTCATCCAGCGAGATCGATGCGGGGGCCGGGTGAGGGCCATCCCGCTGGTCCAGCGGGTAGTGCAGCATGCGGGTCGGCCTCGACCCGCACCGAGGGATACTGCCGCTGGCGTCGGCGCGCATCAGCGTCATCTGCTCGACGAAGAAGTCGGGGTCGGGCCGTCTTCGACGGCGGGGGCGCCATGGTTCCGCTCGGCCTTCTTGGCGAAGTAGTAGCTGACCATGCCCAGGCTGATGAGGATCAGCACCGAAAGCGGCGGCGGCCAGGCGGTCGAAGAGGCGTGGGCCCGCGAAGCGGGCAGTACAGGCGGGACGGTGGATTCATGGGGACGGCCCGGCGGGCCGTCAGACAGACGATGCGGCAGGCTCAGGGCAGGGGAAGGATCATGCCGGTTGCATCGGGCCGGGCAGGTGCCAGCGGTAGCGGGCCAGCAGGCCATCATGCTCGCCACGGCTGGCCAGCAGGAAATCGGCCAGCTCGCGCAGGGCACCGCCGTTGGCCCGACTGGGAGCCACCCAGCGGGCGACGGCCAGCACCTCAGGCACGGCGTCGGCGGGCGCCGCCAGCAGCACACAGGCCTGCATGGCGGCCAGGTCAGGCCAGTCGTCACCGATGAAGGCCATCTCCCCGCAGGCCGATGCCCAGCTGCGCGCCCAGTTCCTTCAGCACGACCAGCTTGTCGGGCACGTCCTGAAAGACATGGCGGATGCCCCAGTTCTCGGCGCGCCGGGCCACGATCTCGGAGCGGCGGCCGCGTGATGATGGCCAGCTCGATGCCGGCTCTCTGCGGCAGCTGATGCCGAAGCCGTCGCGCACCGAGAAGCGCTTGGCGCATTCACCCTGCGGCCGATCCAGATGCTGCCGTCGGTGAGGGTGCCGTCGATGTCCATGGCCAGCAGGCGTACCTGCCGGGCTGCGGCGAGTAGGTCCATAGCGCCTCCTTCAGAGGGGACGGGCTCACACCACCTTGGCGGCCAGCAGGTCGTGGAAATGCAGCGCGCCCACCAGGTGGCGCCGCCGGTCGGTGACCAGGATCTGGGTGATGCGACGTGATTCCATGATGCGCACGGCCTCCACGGCCAGCGCCTCGGCCCCGATGGTGATCGGGTTGGCGGTCATGACCTCGCCGATGGTGAGGCGGGTCAGGTCAGGCTGGCTGCCGCTGAACACCCGGCGCAGGTCGCCGTCCGTGAAGATGCCGGCCACGCGGTTCTCGTCGTCCAGGATGGCCACCATGCCCATGCGCTTGTGGCTGATCTCCAGCAGCGCGTCAGTGAAGAGTGTCTGCGGCCGGCAGGTGGGCAGATCGTCGCCCTGGCGCATGATGTCCGAGACGTGGGTGAGCAGCCGGCGGCCCAGCGCGCCGCCAGGGTGCGAGCGGGCGAAATCCTCGCTGCCGAAGCCGCAGTGCCTCCAGCAGGGCCACGGCCAGTGCGTCGCCCAGGGCCAGGGCGGCGGTGGTGCTGGCGGTGGTGCGGGCAGGTTCAGCGGGCAAGCCTCCTTCTGTGCGCCGGCATACAGGTGGATGTCGGCGTACTGGGCCAGCGGCGATTCGGCATCGCCTGTCAGGGCGATGAGGGCTGCCCCCACGCGCTTGACCTGCGGCACGATGGTCACTCAGCTCGTCGGTGCGACCGGAGTTGACAGCGCGATGAACACGTCCTGCGCCGTGACCATGCCCAGATCGCCGTGACTGGCTTCGGCCGGATGCACGAAGAAGGCCGGCGTGCCGGTGGAGGCCAGCGTGGCGGCGATCTTGCGGGCGATGTGCGGACCTGCCCATGCCGCTGACGATGACGCGCCCTGGCAGGCCAGCACCTCGGCGACAGGCACGGCAGAAACCTCGTCCAGCGTCTCGCGCAGGTGCTGCACGGCATCGGCCTCGATGGCCAGCGCACCTGGCGGGGCACGGCCGAGCAGGGGCTGTCGTCGATCGCAGGGGCTGGGAGGTCATGCGGCAGGGAAATGAAACGGGGGCGGGCTACCGACAGTTGTCTTTCAGTATAGAGCGAGTGATGGCGTTTGGGGCCCGACGGCGGCGGGTGCGATTCCATGAGCGGCATCTGGTGACATGCAGCGTCAGGGCGGCCCGCCGATGTCGTGCGGGGCATGCTGCCGTCAAGAGCGCCCCGGTGTGCCGCACCGCCGTGACGTCCTCGCGGGATACGCGACAGGAGCGGGTGCTGGAAGGTGGGGAAGGGTGTCGAGGGCATGACATCCTGGGTTATACTGACCAGCCGTTCATTAAGAGCGCGGCGGGCGCAGGACCCGGCCCCTGTTGCAGCCGGCGCAAATGGGTGCAGGGGCGCGCCCTCGACAGAGGGGCGATTCGGGCATCACGAATGGCGAATCGGGCGCCCGATTGTGTTTTTGCGGCTGGCGGGGTTTCGTGTTAGCTGTAGCGCCGTCTCTCCCCTGAGCAGGACTGATTTGGATAAAGATACCCTTCTGTCCATCGAATCGCTGGAGCTTTGGCTATACGCGCGATCGACTGATCCTGGATGACATCTCGATGTCGTTCAAGCGCGGGTCGGTGGTGGCCCCTGATGGGGGCTCGGGTCTGGCAAGACCACGGTGCTCGGGTCCTCATCGGCGCCCAGGAACGCCCGCAGAAAGGCCGCGTCCTGCTCAATGGCGTGGATGTCCACAGCCTGTCCAAGCGGGAGCTCTACCGGATGCGTCGCAACATGGGCATGCTGTTCCAGTTCGGCGCGTTGTTCACCGATCTCAGCATCTTCGACAACGTGGCCTTCCCGCTGCGCGAGCAGACCGATCTGCCTGAATCGATGATCCGCGACCTGGTGCTGATGAAGCTGCACGCCGTGGGTCTGCGCGGCGCCGCGCACCTGATGCCTTCGGAGATTTCCGGCGGCATGGCGCGTCGGGTGGCGCTGGCCCGCTCGGTGGCGCTGGATCCGCCGCTGCTGATGTACGACGAGCCGTTTGCCGGGCTGGATCCGATCTCGCTGGGCACCATTGCGCACCTGATCCGGACGCTGAACGAGGCGCTCAATGCCACCAGCATCCTGGTCACGCACGACGTGCAGGAAACCTTCGAGATCGTCGACTACGCCTATGTGATGAGCCGTGGCCGGATCATCGCCCAAGGCACGCCCGACGAGCTGCGCGCTTCCACCGATCCGCAGGTGGTGCAGTTCCTGAACGGTCGTCGGACGGGCCGGTGGCCTCCACCATCCGGGCCGGGCCCCATCGAGAAGGAGCTCGGACTATGATCGGCCTGCTGGCCCGACTGGGGCGCTGGGCACGCCGCGTCATCAACGACCTGGGCTTTGCCGGGCGTTTCCTCATGCAGCTGCTGTGGGCGTCGCTGCTCTCGCTCAAGCGGCCTCAGCCCATCAGCGAGCAGGTTCTACTTCGTGGCAAACCGCTCGCTGTCCATCATCCCTCATCTCGGGCCTCGTTCGTGGGCTTCGTGCTGGGGGCTGCAGGGCTACTGCACAACCTGGAGCGCTATGGCGCCGAGTCCTCGCTGGCCTGCTGGTGGCGCTGTCAGTGCTGCGCGAGCTGGGACCGCGGTGTCGGCGCTGCTGTTTGCCGGGCCGCGCCCGCACATCCATCACGGCAGGCATCGGTCTCAGCGAAGAGCGGCGAGCAGCTCATCGCCATGGAGATGATGGGCGTGGACCCGATGAAACGGGTGCTGGCGCCGCGCTTCATGGCCGTGATGATCGCGCTGCCGCTGCTGGCGCCGCTCTTTTCGGCCGTGGGCATCGTGGGCGCCTGGGTCGTCGGGTGCAGATGATCGGGGCTGATCCCGGCTCGTTCTGGTCCCAGATGCAGGGTGGTGTCAGCTTCGGGCGGACGTGTGAACGGTGTGATCAAGAGCTTCGTGTTCGCGCTGCTCTGCGGTTTCATTGCGCTGGTCGTCGGCCATGAACTCGATGCGACGCCGGAAGGCGTGCTCGCGCCACCACCACCACCGTGGTGATCTCTCGCGGCCGTGCTGGCCAGTGACGCTGATGCCGACCGCGCTGATGTTCGGCGGTCTGTGATCCGAGACAGGTTACTTCGATGGCAATGCAACGCAAATCAATGGACGCGCTGGTGGGCTGCTTCGTGCTGGCGGGCATCCTGGCGCTGGCTTTCCTGGCCGTGCGCGCTTCCGATCCCAACTCCACCAACATCCGCGGTGGCTACGAGCTGGAAGCCAACTTCGACAACATCGGTGGCCTGAAGGCCCGCGCTGCCGTGCGCAGCGCGCCGGCGTGGTGGTGGGACGTGACCGACATCACGCTGGATCCGCAGACCTACCAGGCCAAGGTGATCATGGCGCGCATGGACCCGCGCTATCACTTCCCCAAGGATTCCTCGCCGAAGATCATGACGGCCGGCCTGCTGGGTGAGCAGTACCTGGGCATGGAGCCGGGTGCCGACACCGAGGAGCTGGAGGACGGCGGCAAGATCGAGATGACCCAGTCGGCCATCGTGCTGGAGAACCTGATCAGCCAGTTTCTGTATGGCCAGACGGCAAGGGCCAGGAGAAAGGGGAAGGGGGTGCGCAATGACGGGTGAGACGCGGCCGGACGGCATGACGGCACCCGTGCATCTGCGGCTGGACCGGCGTGGCGCTGGCGCTGAGCCTGGCGGGCTGTGCATCGGTGTCGGGCACCAGCGGCGGTGATGCTGCCGGTACGGGAGCTGCGGCCGGCGAGGACGCGGCTTCTTCGGCGCCTCGGCGTCTGCTGCCACCTCCGCTGCCAGCGACGCGGCAACGTCCGCTGCCGGTGATGCGCTGAAGGCAGCGGGTGTGCCGACCGATCTGTCGGTGGACAACGTGACGGGCGGTGTGAAGCTCTCGCACCTGACTACCTATGATCCGAAGGATCCGCTGCAGGCCTACAACCGGGTGATGTTCGCCTTCAACGAGCGGGCTGATCAGTACGCGCTCAAGCCCGTGGCCAAGGCGTACGTTTCATCACGCCCAAGCCGGTGCAGTTCGTCGTGGGCAACTTCTTCTCGAACCTGGGCGACCTGTGGACGGGCTTCAACAACCCTGTTGCAGGGCAAGGGCAAGGCGGCGCGCATCCGATACGGCGCGCTTCTTCGTCAACTCCACGCTGGGCTTCCTGGGCTTTGCGGACGTGGCCACCGAGATGGGGGCTGGAGAAGCACAACGAGGACTTAGGCCAGACGCTGGGCTGGTGGGTGTGCCTCGGGACCGTATTTTCGTGATCCCGCTGCTGGGGCTGTCCACCATTCGTGACGCCACCAGCCGCCTGGTGGATGCCCACGGGCAGCCCTCACATGTGGCAGGGATGGTCAGCGAGGCATTGAAGTGGTCGCTGTGGACGGTGGACAAGGTCCACACCCGCGCCAGCCTCGCTGGATGCCGAGGGAGCGCTCAACGATGCGGCGTTGGACAAGTACACGCTGATGCGTGACGGCTGGCTGGCCCGCCGTCGCAATCAGGTGTATGACGGTGACCCGCCGGAAGAGGACGATGCGGCCGACCCTTACGGCGATGACCCGCATGCGGACGACCCCTATGCCGACGATCCGACGCAGGATGAATCGGACAGCGGTGCCGCCGATGACGCATCCGCCCAGAGCGTTGCCGACAAGGCGTCCGATGCAGCGGCGAATGTCTCGGACAAGGCTTCCGAGGCGGCCGACAAGGTGAAGGAAGTCACGAAGAAGAAGGCTGCCAAGGCAGCTGGCAGCGGCTCCTGAGTGCACCCGGCAAGGCCGGTGACCGTTGATGGGCACTGGCCCCGCTTTCGACCGGACGGCCCTTCGCCCGTGAGGCGGGCGAGGCCGTCGGGACGGGTTTCGATGAACATTGATTGGCGGGGCCATGCAGGTGCCCCCGATCTTTCCAAAAAGGATTTCTCATGAAACTGAAACTGATTTCGCTGGTCTCGGGCCTGTTCCTGGCTGGTGCGGTCTGGGCGCAGACGGTGCCGAACGACTTCGTGGAGAAGCTCTCCAACGAGGTGCTGACTGAGGTGCGCAATGATGCGCAGATGAAGGCGGGTGACATCGGTCGCATCTCTCAGCTGGTGGACCAGAAGCTGATGCCGCACGTCAACTTCGAGCGGATGACGGCGCTGACCGTGGGTCGTCCGTGGCGTCAGGCCACCCCGGCCCAGAAGGAAGCCATCATGAAGGAGTTCCGCACGCTGCTGATCCGCACGTATGCGAACGCCTTTGCCACCGTGAAGGATCAGAAGATCCAGATGCGCCCCTTCCGTGGCGAGGCTGACCAGAAGGACGTGGTGGTGCGCAGCCAGGTGGTGCAGCCCGGTGGCGACCCCATCCAGCTGGACTATCGTCTGGAGAAGCACGGCGACGACTGGCGCATCTATGACGTGAACGTGCTGGGCGTGTGGCTGGTGCAGACCTACCGCAACCAGTTCGGTCAGGAAATCTCGGCCGGCGGTCTGGACGGGCTGATCAAGAACCTGGCGGCCAAGAACGCCCAGGTGGCCAAAGGGGCGCCAAGAGCTGAGCGGGCCATGGCTGAAGCAAGCATCGAAGCCGGCAAAGGCAAGGTGCCCGATGGGCCCGATGATGGCGGATGTTGGTGACGGCACCACCGCCATCACGCTGCCCGAGCGGGTGGACAACAGCAACGCAGGCGGTGCTGAAGTCGCTGGAGGCCGAATGCAAGCGCACGCCGGCTGACCAAGGAAAGCCGCGTGCTGGTCGATCTGGTTCGGCTGAAGGAATTCGATTCCACCGTGCTGTCGGCGCTGCTGGAAATGGGGCGCTACGCCGGCAAGCCGCTGGCGGTGCACAACCCGCCCAGGAAGCTGGTGTCGCTGGCCGAGCTGTACGGCGTGGCGGACTTCCTGCTGGACGACCATCCTGAGCTGCGCCGCATGCGCCAGGAAAGGGAAGCGCAGGAGAGTGACCGCGCAGACGGCAGGGGCGGCCTCCGGGGCGGAGGGCGTAGCAGGTGCAGCCACCCGGCCTGAAGTGTCTGCACCGTCGGGCGTGGATCCCATCGTTGTCGAGGGCGTGACCAAGCATTTCGGTGATTTCCGGGCGCTGGACGGCATTGACCTGCGCATCCGCCAGGGGAGATTTCTTCGCCCTGCTGGGCCCCAACAGGGCCGGCAAGACCACGCTCATCTCGATCATCGCCGGGCTGGCGCATGCCAGCAGTGGCCGCGTGTCGGTGATGGGGCACGACGTGGTGAACGACTACCGGCGGGCGCGCGCTCTCGCTGGGCGTGGTGCCGCAGGAACTGGTGTTCGATCCGTTCTTCACCGTGCGCGAGACGCTGAGAATCACGGCGGGCTACTACGGCGTGCGCGGGCCGATGCCCTGGATTGATGAGGTGCTGGAAGGGCTGGGCCTGACCGACAAGGCAGGGTCCAACATGCGGGCGCTGTCGGGCGGCATGAAGCGGCGGGTGATGGTGGCGCAGGCGCTGATCCACCGTCCGCCGGTGATCGTGCTGGACGAGCCCACGGCCGGGTGGACATCGAGTTGCGCCAGTCGCTGTGGCGCTTCGTGCGCAAGCTCAACCACGACGGCCACACCATCGTGCTGACCACGCACTATCTGGAAGAGGCGCGGGCACTGTGCAACCGGGTGGCGGTGATGAAGACCGGGCGCATCGTGGCGCTGGATGAAACGGACGCGCTGCTCAAGCGCTTTTCGGCCGGGGCGCTGCTGCTGCGGATCTCGGGCGGAACGTTGCCGGCATCCCTGCAGGCACGTCGGCTGCCGTCGCTGCCGGAGGATGATCGCTACCGGCTGTCGCTGGACGATTACGCCGAGATCGGGCCGATCATGGCGGCCATCCAGGCCGAAGGGGGCACCATCCAGGACATGGAAGTCACCCAGCCCGACCTGGAAGACGTGTTCCTGCGGCTGATGCAGGAGAACTGATGCAAGGCTTCCTGACGCTTTTTCGCAAGGAGCTGATGCGCTTCTGCAAGGTGGGTCTGCAGACCATTGCGGCGCCGATGCTCTCGGCGCTGCTGTATCTGCTGATCTTCTCGCATGCACTCAGCGGCCATGTGGCCATCTATCCGGGCGTGGCCTACACCAGTTTTCTGGTGCCGGGGCTGAGTGATGATGGCGCTGATGCAGAACGCCTTTCGGCAATTCCTCGTCCTCGCTCATCCAGAGCAAGGTGAGCGGCAATCTGGTGTTCGTGCTGCTGGCACCGCTCACGCCGCTGGCGATGTATGGCGGCTACGTGCTGTCGGCCATGGTGCGCGGCCTCGTGGTGGGCGCCGGCGTGCTGCTGGTGGCGTGCCGCTTCGTGGATGTGCTGATGCGGCATCCGCTGTGGATGCTGGTCTTTGCGCTGGGGGCCAGCGGCATTCTGGGCACGCTGGGCCTGGTGGCGGCCATCTGGGCCGAGAGTTCGATCAGATCGCGTCGTTCCAGAACTTCCTGGTGGTGCCGCTCACCCTTCCTGTCGGGCGTGTTCTATTCGGTGCATTCGCTGCCGCCGTTCTGGCAGGTGGCCTCGCACGCCAATCCGTTCTTCTACATGGTGGACGGTTTCCGCTATGCCTTCTTCGGGCAGGCCGACATCGATCCGTGGCTGTCGCTGGGCATCGTGGCGGCGGCGTGGCTGTTGCTGGCGCTGCTGGCCATGCGGCTGCTGCATCGCGGGTATCACCTGCGTTACTGAACACTCGGTGAACGGGGCAGGGCTTTCGTTGCCCCGGTACAATACGATGATCCTGCAGGCGTCCGGCCTGGTGATCCGCGCAGACGGGCCTCCTTCGTGAGTAGCCGCGTTTCTGTCCGGGCCGTCCGGCGTGTCGTCAACATCGCTTTCCTGATGTGTGCAGGCCCCTGACGGGGGCCCGGCCGACGGACGCCCAGCCTGTCCCCCATCCTCTGGAGAACCATCCGTGCAATCACCCGAAGTCGTTCAGTCCTACATTGCCGCAGGCATTGCGTGCAGCTTCCTGCAGGGTGGAGGGCGATGGCCGCCATTTCGACGCCATCATCGTTTCGGACGCCTTCGAGGGCAAGCGCCCGGTGCAGCGTCACCAGCTGGTGTGTGGCGTGCTGGGCGACCGCATGAAGGAAGAGATCCACGCGCTGTCCATCAAGGCACCCGACGCCGGCCGAATGGCAGGCCCTGCAGGAAACTGCGAGCGGCCTGTCGTCATGGACAAAGCTGAAAGATCCTGGGGCTGCCCCTGGTGGGCGAGGTTCAGGCCGCCGGCGCCAAGAATGCGGCACTGCCCATCCTGTGCGCCAGCCTGCTGACGGCAGACCCGCTGGAACTGTCCAATGTGCCGCAGCTGCGGGACGTTGCCACCACCATCCGGCTGCTGAAGCTGCTGGGGGTGAAGACCGAAGCGCGACGAGGGCGTCTGACGCTGCAGGCCGACAGTCTGGTCAGCACCGAGGCCCCCTACGAGCTGGTCAAGACGATGCGCGCGTCCATCCTGGTGCTGGGGCCGCTGCTGGCGCGCTTCGGCGAGGCACGCGTGTCGCTGCCCGGCGGCTGTGCCATCGGCCAGCGGCCGGTCGATCAGCACATCCAGGGCCTGCAGGCGATGGGTGCGCAGATCGAGATCGAGCAGGGCTTCGTGGTGGCGCGTGCCACACGGCTGAAGGCGCACGCATCGTGACCGAACATGGTGACGGTGACGGGCACCGAGAACCTGATGATGGCGGCCTGTCTGGCCGAGGGCGAGACCATCCTGGAGAACGCGCGCGCGAGCCCGAGGTGGTGGATCCCTGGCCCAGGTGCTGGTGGCCATGGGCGCGCAGATCGAGGGCGGTACCGGACCGCCTGGTGATCCGGGGTGTGGGCGTCTGCACGGCGCCAGCCACCGCATCGTGGCCGACCGCATCGAGACGCGCACGTTCCTGTGCGCGGCAGCGGCCTGCGGCGGCGACGTGACGGTGCGCGCCACGGATCCCTGGTCGATGGACGTGACCATCGACCGGCTGCGCGAGACAGGCGCCACGCTGACGTCCGGACCGGACTGGTGCGGCTGCAGGCGAACGGCCGGCCGCGTGCGGTCAGTGTGCGCACGGCGCGTATCCGGGCTTTGCCACCGACATGCAGGCGCAGTTCATGGCCATGGATGCGGTGACCCGGCACGGCCACGGTGGTGGAAACCATCTTCGAGAACCGCTTCATGCACGTGCGGGAGCTGCGACGGCTGGGCGCGAACTATCCGCATCGAGGGCAACACCGCCATCGTGCAGGGCGTGCCGGCGCTGTCGGGGGCCACGGTCATGGCGACCGACCTGCGGGCCTCGGCCAGCCTGGTGATCGCCGGTCTGGCCGCACGGGGTGAAACCACGGTCGAACGCATCTACCACCTGGACCGGGGCTATGCGCGGATGGAAGCGCGGCTGCAGGCCTTGGGGCGCGGATCGAGCGTGTGAGTTCGCGGCCGGCAGGCCAGTGGGACGAGCACAGGGGGCGTGGGCGGCATGGCGATCCTGTGTCCTGTCGCTGCCGTTGGCCGTCCCGCAAGCTTCGTGCCTTCTGCCTGCTCCTTCCGGGTATGTCCGATGGCCAGGGGGCGGGCGGCTTGCCACACTAGACGTTGATCAAACAGGAAGGAAGAAGATGTTGACGCTGGCCCTGTCCAAGGGACGGATCCTGGAAAGACACGGCGGACTGCTGGCGCAGTGCGGCATTCGCTTAGATTCTTCGGCGGTGGACGGCCGCCAGCTCATCCTGCCCACCGACGATCCGGGCCTGCGCCTGCTGATCGTGCGGGCCAGTGACGTGCCCACGTGCAGCATGGCGCGGCCGACCTGGGCATCGCCGGACGTGACGTGATGCTGGAGCACGGCGGCGAGGGCGTCTTCCAGCCGGTGGACCTGGGCATTGCCTGCTGCCGGCTGGCCCGTGGCCACGCGCCAGGGCTTCGACTATCGGGCAGCGGTGCCCGGCAAGCGCCTGCGGTGGCCACCAAGTACGTCAACACCACCCGCCGTCAGCTTTGCCCGCAAGGGCGTGCACGTCATTTGTCATCAGCTCTACGGTTCGATGGAGCTGGCCCCGCTGGCGGGGCTGGCTGATGCCATCGTGGATGTGGTGTCACCGGCAACACGCTGCGCGCCAATGGCCTCGTCGGGGTCGAGAGCATCATGCCCATCTCGGCGCGGCTGATCGTCAACCAGGCGGCGCTGAAGACGCAGCAGCGGACGCTGGCCCCGCTGGTGGCGGCGCTGGAGCGCGCGGCACGGGCGACATCGGGAGGACAGGCATGAGCTCGCAGAACCTGATCAACCGGCTGGATACGGCCGAAGCAGATTTCGAGGCGCGTTTCACGCGGTTGCTGCACTGGAGCCCGGAACAGGATCAGGGCATCGAGGCAGGCGGTCTCGGCCATTCTGGCGGACGTGCAGGCGCGCGGCGACGAGCGCTGATGGACTACACCCGGCGCTTCGACCGGCTGGATGTCCATGAGGCGGCGGGGCTGCGGCTGTCGCAGTCCGAGCTGCAGGCGGCGCTTGACGGGCTGCCGGCTGCCGAGCGCCAGGCGCTGGAGCGGGCGGCCGAGCGCATCCGCCGCTATCACGAGCATCAGCGGACGTCGTCCTGGATGTACACCGAGGCCGATGGCACCCGGCTGGGGCAGCGCGTGCTGCCGCTGGATCGGGTGGGGCTCTACGTGCCCGGCGGCAAGGCGGCCTATCCGTCGTCGGTGCTGATGAATGCCATTCCGCCCAGGTGGCGGGCGTGAAGGAACTGGTGATGGTGGTGCCCGCCCGACGGCGTGCGCAACCCGGCCGTGCTGGCCGCGGCTGTCTGGCCGGCATCCAGAGGTCTACACCATCGGCGGTGCGCAGGCGGTGGCGGCGCTGGCCTACGGCACCCGCTCCATCCGTCCGGTGGACAAGATCGTCGGTCCCCGGCAATGCCTATGTGGCCGAGGCCAAGCGCCGGGTGTTCAGGACCGTCGGCATCGACACGGTGCCGGCCCGTCCGAGATCCTGGTGGTGTCGGATGGTTCGGTGCCGGCCGACTGGGTGGCGGTGAGCCTGTTCTCGCAGGCCGAGCACGACGAGATGGCACAGGCCATCCTCATTTCCCCGGACGCCGCCTTCCTGGACGCGGTGGCCGAGGCTATGCCCGCCTGCTGCCCGGCCAGCCGCGTCGTGCGGTCATCGGCAAGTCGCTGGCGGATCGGTGCGCTCATCCATGTGCGCTCGATGAGGAGGCGGCCGAGCTGGTGAACCGCGTGGCACCCGAGCACCTGGAGCTGGCGGTGCGCGATGTGGATGGGCTGCTGGCCGACATCCGCCATGCGGGGGCGATCTTCATGGGCCGCTGGGGCTGCGAGGCGCTGGCGACTACTGCGCCGGACCCAGCCACGTGCTGCCCACCATGCGTACGCCACGCTTCTCGTCGCCGCTGGGGGTCTATGACTTCCAGAAGCGCAGCAGCCTGATTGAGCCGTCGACCACGGGCGCCGACCATCTGGCGAAGGTGGCAGCCACGCTGGCCCGCGCCGAAGGGCCTGGAGGCCCATGCGCAGAGCGCCGAATATCGCTTGGCCACGCCGGGCGGGAAGGTGCCCGGGACGCAGCCGGCGCGGGGCGCCGCTGGTGCCGAGGCGGGGCCTCAACGGCCCGGTCAGGTGGCTTCGGGCGGAGGTGCGCATCAGGCTGCGACCGGTGCGGTCTCGCCTCGCCCAGATCGCGGCCCGGGTCGAACGTCACGTGCGCCCCGATGTGCAGCGCATGGCCGCCTACCACGTGGCCGATGCCACCGACGCCATCAAGCTGATGCGATGGAGAACCCCCGGCGGCTGCCGGGCGCAGAGTCGAGCTGGCCCAGCGTCCGGCGGCGCTGGCCATCAACCGCTATCCGTCCGGCAACAGCCTATACGGCGCTCGCTGCCCGGCATGACGGGCTGGACGGCATTGACGGCGGCTGGTGCTGGGCAACGTCTCGGATGAGCTGATCAGCCTGCTGTGCCAGCTGGTGGCCCAGCCCGGGCCACGATCATGGCGCCTGCGCCCTCGTTCGTGATGTGTACGAGATGGGGGCGCGGCTGGCCGGTGTCGGTTTCGTGCCGGTGCCGCTGCGGCCTGACTTCGAGTCTGGACCGCGAGGCGATGCTGCAGGGCTATCGAGACGCACCGTCCGGCGCTGATCTTCCTGGCCTATCCGAACAACCCCACCGGCAACCTGTTCGATGCGGACGACGTGCGCGCCATCCCGCAGGCCACCGACGGTCTGGTGGTGCTGGACGAGGCTTACGCGCCCTTTGCCGGCGGTGCCAGCTGGCTGTCCCAGCTGCCTGCCTGGCCAAACCAGCGGTAATGCGCACCTGCTCAAGTGGGCTGGCGGGCGCCCGCATCGGCTATCTGGCCAGTGCGCCGGCTGGGGCCGCGCAGCTCGACAAGATCCGCCCGCCCCACAACATCAGCGTGCTGGATGCCGAGACGGCGTGCTTTGCGTTCCAGCATCACGCGGATTTCGACCAGCAAACCCTGGGCACTCTGCACCGAGCGCCAGACGCTGGGTGCAGCGGCTGCAGGCGTTGCAGGGGCCGCAGGGGCTGTCGCATGTGTGCCCGACTGCGGCCAACTCGTGCTGGTGCGGCTGGCCGGGGGAAGGGCGACGCCTCTGGTCCTTCGCGCGCCACCCGCGTGGCCGCCGCCATGCGCGCTGCCGGCGTGCTGATCAGGACGCCAGCCGGATGCACCCGGCGCTGGCCGAGTGCCCGCGGCTGACCGTGGGCGCCCTGAAGAGAACGAAGCGATGCTGCGGGCGCTGGCGGCGGCCCCGGATGCCGTGCCGGCAGCCTCGGCTGGGCAGGTTGACGGGGCGAGCCGGACGGCTGACGCGAACGGCCGGGCCAACGGAGAACGGACATCATCATGAGCGACGCATCTTCCATTCCGCCGCGGGCGCCGCCTGCACGGCCGAAGTCACCCGCAACACGCTGGAGACCCGCATCCGTGTCCGGGTGGACCTGGACAGCACCGGCAAGGCCCGGCTGAAGACAGGCGTGCCCTTCTTCGAGCATTATGCGTTGACCAGATTGCCCGCCACGGGCTGGTGGATCTGGACATCGAGGCCGAGGGCGATACCCACATCGATGACCACCACACGGTGGAGGACGTGGGCATTGCGCTGGGCCAGGCGCTGGCGCAGGCGCTGGGCGACAAGCGCGGCATCCGCCGCTACGGTCATGCCTACGTGCCGCTGGACGAGGGCGCTGTCGCGCGTGGTGATCGATTTCTCGCCGCCCCGGTCTGTTCTGGGAGGTGCCGTTCACCCGGGCGCTGATCGGGCGCTTTGATGTGGACCTGGCCCGCGAGTTCTTTCCAGGGGCTGGTCAACCACGCTCAGATGACGCTGCATGTCGACAACCTGCGCGGCATCAACGCCCATCACCAGTGCGAGACGGTCTTCAAGGCCTTCGGCCGGGCGCTGCGCATGGCGGCGGAACCCGATCCGCGCACGGCGGGCAGGGTAGCCTTCCACCGCCTGGTCGGCTGATGAACACGCAGTCCACGGCGAGCATCGCCATCGTCGATTTCGGGATGGGCAACCTGCATTCGGTGGCGCGGGCGCTGGCCCACGTCAGCCCGAAGACCCGCATCGAGATCACCGCGGATCCGGCCGTCATCCACCGCGCGGCCCGGGTGGTCTTTCCGGGGCAGGGCGCCATGCCTGATGCCATGCGCAGCCTGGCGGCCCGCGTCTGGCCGAGGCCGTGCGCGAGGCCTGTGGTACCAAACCCACGCTGGGCATCTGCCTGGGCGAGCAGATGCTGCTGGATGAAAGTGACGAGGGCGCCGACGTGCACGGTGCGCCCACGCCCGGTCTGGGGCTGGTGCCCGGTCGGGTGGTGCGCTTCGATCCTGCACGGATGAAGGCGGCCGGCAATCTGAAGGTGCCGCACATGGGCTGAACCGCGTGCATCCCACCCGGCCGCATCCGCTCTGGGAGGCATCGAGCCGGGGCTCTTCTACTTCGTGCACGGCCTCATGCCGAGCCGACCAAATCGGCAAACGTGGCGGGCTACGAGCGTCTGCACGGCGAGTCTTTACCCTGTGCCGTGACACAAAAATAATATGTTCGCCACCCAGTTTCACCCCGAAAAGAGTGCGGCAAGCGGCCTGCGTCTCTTTCGGAATTTCATCCACTGGCGGCCCTGAGCCGCTCTGCTGTTGCTGCCATGCTGCTGATTCCTGCGATCTGATCTGAAGGACGGCCGTTGCGTCCGTCTCAAACAAGGCAAACTCGACGAGAGACGATCTTTCCGAAGACCCGGCTGAAGTGGCCCCGACGCTGGCGCGACGAGGGCGCCGAGCGCATCCACCTGGTGACCTGAATGGCGCCTTGCCGGCAAGTTTCAGAATGCCAGCGTGGTCCGAGCCATCATCGAGGCCGTGGGGGCCGAGGTGCCTGTGCAGCTGGGCGGTGGTATCCGCTCGCTGGACACCATCGAGCGCTACCTGGATGTGGGCGTGAGCTACGTGGTGGTCGGCACCGCTGCCGTGAAGAACGGGCTTCCCGCGATGATGCCTGCACCGCCTTCCCCGGCCAGGTGCTGCGGTGGGGCTGGACGCGCGCGACGGCAAGGTGGCCACCGACGGCTGGGCAAGCTTACCCGTCACGACGTGGTCGACCTGGCCCGCAAGTTCGTCGGCTACGGCGTCGAGGGGCATCATCTGCACCGACATCGGCCGTGACGGCATGCTGAGCGGCGTCAACATCGAGGCCACCCAGCGGCTGGCGCAGGCCGTCAGCGTGCCGGTCTTTGCCCGGCGGCGTGACTGACCCGTCCGACATCGACCGGCTGCTGGAGATCGAGGACGACGGTGTGGTGGCGTCATCCTGGGTCGCTCCATCTACGAGGGCACGCTGGACTTCGGTGCGGCCCTGGAACGGCCAATGGCAACTGAGTACCGCAGCGAGCTGACCCGACGCGTCATTCCCTGCCTGGACGTGACCGACGGCCGCGGTGAGTGCGTCAACTTTGTGGACCTGCGCGACGCAGGCGACCCGGTGGAGGTGGCGCGCCGCCATGACGCCGAGGGGCGACGAGACTGACCTTTCTCGACATCACCGCCTCGTCCGACCAGCGCGACACCATCCTGCACGTCATCGAGGCGGTGGCGCAGCAGGTCTTCATTCCGCTGACGGTGGGCGGCATCCGCAGCGTGGATGACATCCGCCGGCTGCTGAACGTCGGCGCGGACAAGGTGATCGGTCAACACGGCCGCCATCCACAACCCGCAGCTGGTGGCCGATGCCGCTCCCGCTACTACGGCTCAGTGCCTGGTGGTGGCCATCGACGCCAAGCGCCAGCCGGAAGGCGGCTGGCATGTCTCACACCCACGGTGGCCGCAACGACACCGGGCTGGATGCGCTGGAATGGGCGCGCCGTGCGCCGACCTGGGGCGGGCGAGATCCTGCTGACCAGCATGGACCGTGACGGCACCCCGCATCGGCTTCGATCTGGAGCTGACCTGTGCCGTCTGCGACGCGTAAAGCTCATTCCGTCATCGCGTCCGGTGGCGTGGGCAACCTGCAGCATCTGGTCGATGGCGTCACCCCTGGGGGCGCCGATGCCGTGCTGGCAGCCAGCATCTTCCATGGCGAGCACACCATTGCCCGAGGCGCAGGGCCCTGATGGCCAGCCAGGGCGTGCCGGTGCGGCTGGATGCCCCTGGCGGAGGCCTGACGGATGAGCTATGACGCTGGCGCGTCCATGGCCCGACCTGCAGCTCCGGCGGAGCTGGCTGGCTCGACCGCATCCGCTGGGACGAGAACGGCCTGGTGCCCGCCATCGCACAGGATGCGGCCAGCCACCGTGTGCTGATGATGGCTGGATGAACCGCGGGGCGCTGGCCGAGACGCTGCGCACCGGCCATGCCGTCACTGGTCGCGCTCGCGCCAGCGTCTCTGGCGCAAAGGGCGAAGAGTCCGGCAACCAGCAGCGGTCCACGAGATCCCGGACCGACTGCGACGCCGACGTGATCCTGCTGTTCATTGATCAGGTGGGCGGCGTGGCCTGCCATACCGGGCGTGGAGTCCCGCTTCTTCCGGCGGCTGGAAGGCGGCCGGCTGGGGGCAGGGCGCAGTGGCTGCCGAGGCCAGGGCGCTTTCGTCACCCGCAGGTGACGCTGGCGAGAGTCATGACCCCGTTGCAGGCACAGCCAGCGTCCGAGCCGGTCTGGCGCGACGTGGATCGGTGAAGGTCGATCGAGGCTGTGGCGCGTCTGCGGCGGGCACTCGCATTCCGATGCCTGTTGCTCTGCACGCTGCCATGGCGGGTTCTGGGATTGCCGCCTGCGCAGGTCTCATGCCACGTATCACCTGCCAGGGGCCACCTTCCGCCAGCGGCCATGGCCACGGTCCGGCCCGGCCGATAGCGCAGCAGGCAGGTCCCCGGACATCAGGCATCCGCCGGCATGGCTGAATTCATAATTCACGATGACGCCGAGGTGTCATCAGCAGATTGCAAGGGTTTCCGTTGGCCGAGAGAGAGCAAGCAGGCATGGCGGCAGGCGCTCCCGCCCCGTCGGTTCCGGGTTCTGCCGGATTGTCGCAGGCGGCAGCACCTCAGGCAGTGCCGACATTCTGGCTCGGCTCGCCGAAGTCATCGAGTCCCGTCGGGCGGTGATCCGAGTCGCAGCTACGTGGCCCAAGCTGCTGGCTGGCGGTGACGATCGCATCCTGAAGAAGGTGGGCGAGGAAGCCACCGAGGTGGTCATCGCCGCCATGCAGGGCGAGAAGGCGCGCATCGTGTCCGAGACGGCCGACCTGTGGTTCCATACGCTGGTGATGCTCGCGCATCATGAATTACGGCCGCAGGACGTGCTGGCCGAGCTGATGCGGCGTGAGGGCCTGTCCGGCATCGACGAAAGGCCAGCCGCACGGCAGGCTGAAAGCGTCTGCATGCAGCCAAGCCTGGCGCCCGGCGGATCGTGCATCCTGTCGGGCCGTGTGTCCCGCGCGGATCGTATGCCCGGCTGTGCTGCGCTCAGCCCCTGCACCGGTCAGGATGTCCGTCGCCGCTGTTACACTCGGCGTCGTTGCATGCCACGTCCGGCCGCCCCTTGAATGTGGCGGATGCGCCGTCATGTGAATGAGGTTGCCCGGGGATGGACGCAACCAGGGCATTCCGCCTTTCGTCATTCTGAATCATGGAGTCTCTCATGAACGATGCCACCGCACCGGCGAGGCCGATCACGCCGACTCGCATCTTCTGCAAGATTGCCGACGGCCGATCCCGGCTCGCAAGATCCACTGAAGACGACAAGGCCGTGGTCTTTTCGCGACATCAATCCGTCGGCCCCGGTGCACTTCCTCATCATTCCGAAGCAGCACGTCGTCAATCTTTACGACAGTGCGAGAACGAACCGCGCAGGGCACTGATGTCGCTGTGCGGCCTGGCGTGAGCAGAGGTCTGCAGGACGGCTCAGGTGCAGTCAACAACGGCGGAAGGTGGACAGGAGGTGTATCATCTGCACATTCATGTCCTGGGCACGTATAAGTACTGACACGGCTGCTGGCGGCTTCTGCCGCAGGGGCCGGGTGCCCCGGCACGCCTCATCCTCCGGCGTCGCAGCATCGGGCCTCCGTCCGCACGCCTCCTTTTCCCTCTTTCAGGAGTCCAAAACCCATGGTTACCATGCGAGTATCTGGCACTGGCTGATGGCGCTGATCATCGATCTTGCTGCTGTTCGGCTGCAAGAAGATCACAGAACATTGGCACCGGACCGGCGCCGCCATCGGGCGTGGGTTCCGGGCGAGGCGTGCGAAGGCACGGCCGGAGACCCCGGCCGTGGCAGACGCCGCCCGGCCGCCAATCCGCCGGGCGTCACCAGCAGCGGCGCAGGCCGACCCCAACACCATCGATGTCGAGGCAAAGAGCCAAGAGCGAGACCGATCGCGCGCATGGCCCTTGTCCGTTCCACACGTTCCTTCCACTGGCTGCCTGATCCGCTGACGACCTCCGATGTTTTGACATCAGCTTCTGGAAATGCTGATCGTGGCCATCGCCGCCCTGGTGGTCATCGGTCCGGGAGCGCCCGTGCCCACGGTGGCCCGTCAGGCCGGGCGGATGTCGCGCATGCGTCGCCACATCGAGGACGTGAAGTCCGACTTCAGCCACCAGATCGATCTGGCCGAGCTGAAGGGCATCAAGAACGAGGGTCGAGGACTCGCGCGCGCAGCCTGGAGCGCGGTCTGGAACGATGCGCGCTCCTCCTTCGATACCCTGCAGTCGTCGTTCGACACCAGCACGGCCGAAAGCCTGCCCGGTGCCGAGGGGCAGGGCGCGGCCGATGGGCACGCCGGATCGCTGGAGCACGGCAGTGCTGGTTCGGCAGGGCAGGGCACCACGCAGGCTGCTCTGGATCACGACACGGCGGCGCGAGCTGGCCTACAGAGCGTGCCCGACGACGCCGTGGCCACCGTGCCCGAGCGTCTGCCGCCCACCGACTGGGACAAGGTGTACGAAGACCGTCGCACACGCCAGCGACTGAAGGATCGCCGCATCGAGCGTGAGCTGGAGCGCGGCTTCAAACGTCCTGCTTCCGCGTGGAGCGCTGATGGCCTGGTTTACAAGAAGAAGGCGCAGACGCCGCCCGAAAGAAGAAAACTCATCTCCCACCTCACCGAGCTGCGCGACCGCGTCATCCGCTCGCTGCTGGTCATCCTCATCCTGTTCGGGGCCTGCTTCTATGTGGCGCCCGAGCTGATGAAGTTCCTGCCCAGCCGTTGCAGCATGCGCTGCCGCCGGCTCGCATGCGGTCTTCATCGCGGGTGAGGGTGCTTCACCCCTTACCAAGATGTCGCTGCTGGCAGCCGTGCTGTCGCTGCCGTGGGTGCTGCATCAGGCCTGGGCCTTCGTCTCGCCCGCTTTACGCGCATGAACGTCGCTTCGTCGGCCCGCTGATCATCCTGTCGGTGGTCTTCTGCTGGTGGGCATCGGTTTTGCTTCTGACAGCTTCGTGCTGCCGGTCGCCTACAAGTTCTTCTTCTCGTTTGCCGAGAAGACGGCGCCGACGTGATGCAGGGACCCTGCAGCGGTGCACGGGACTTCACCCTGTCCATCTTCGGCTTCGGCCTGGCCTTCCAGGTGCCGGTGGTCGAAAATGCTGATGATCAAGCTGGGCTGGTGTCGGTTGATGACCTGCGTCAGGCCCGCCGCTACGTGCTGGTGGGAGCCTCATTGTGGCGGCCGTGCTCTCTCGCCAGATGTGCTGTCGCAGTTCATGGCTGGCCATCCCGCTCATGCTGCGTGGCGGATGAGCTGGGCATCTTCCCCGCGGCTTCCGTCTGCCCATTCGCAGGCCCCCGAAGACCCGCCCGGACGATCCTTCCGAGAAAGCGGCGCCATCGTGCCGGCCGCGGATTCACGCGTCCAGCAGGCCGGGAACGATTCGTCGCGCTGATACAGCGGCCGGGCGTCAGTGGGGGCTTGTTGAGAAGCGTGCTCCGGCCTGGCCTGTCCGCTCAGTCGATCCAGTCCGTCAGGCACGACTGTTTGGGCGCCATCAGGCGGCCTGATGACTGCGCGCGCCGTGGCGGTTGACATCTCAGGCATGGCCCGATTCCGAGGCGCCTGCTTTCAGTGCTGCGGGCGCTGTCCGCCCGGTGTCCTTCCCTTCCTGCTCCAGGCGTTCCCGCCGCGTCGTCAGGGTCCGGACGCGTGCCGTGCTGATCGGCAGTCGATCTCCTCGCCGTTGCGCAGGAAGTGGAATTGCCGTGGAGCCCGGCGTCAGTCGGGCGATGGTGTGCTGAGCACCTGGGTGGTGTCGTGCACCGGTGTCTCGTCAATGCTCACCAGCACGTCACCCGTATGCACGCCGGCCTTCTCGGCCGGACCGTTGCGCATCACCCCGGCGATGATGGCGCCTTTCTGCTGCGTTGGCAGCTGCAGCGCCTCGGTCAGCTCAGTCAGGTCCTGCGGCTCCACGCCGATAGTCTTCCCGATCACGCCCGCTGGCGGATGATCTGGTTCATGACTTCCTGCACGATGGAGATGGGGATGGCAAAGCCGATGCCCAGTGAACCACCGCTGCGCGAATAGATGGCCGTGTTGATGCCCAGCAGCTGGCCGCGTGCATCCACCAGCGCGCCGCCCGAGTTGCCCGGGTTGATGGCCGCGTCGGTCTGGATGAAGTTCTCGAAGGTGTTGATGCCCAGCTGCGTGCGGCCCAGCGCCGAGATGATGCCCATCGTCACCGTCTGGCCCACGCCGAACGGGTTGCCGATGGCCCGGCACCACGTCGCCGACCGCGATGTCGTTGCGGTGTGCGAACTCGATGGTGGGCAGGTTCTGCCGCTCCACCTTCAGCACTGCCAGGTCGGTGTCCGGATCGCTGCCGATCAGGCGTGCCTTCAGGCGTTCGCCGCTGACCAGGATGACCTCGATCTGTCTGCCGTCACCCAGCACGTGATGGTTGGTGAGGATGTAAACATCTCCTGCGTGGCGATCACGCCCGAGCCCATGTTGTCGTCGGGGTTCTCGTCCTCTTCCTCATCGCCATAGGCGCGCGGCGGCTTGCGGCGGCTGGCCGGAGGCGCATCGCTGTTGCCATCGTCCACCGTGGCAGCCATGCCGTCGTTATGGGCCGCAATGCTGACCACGGCGGGGGTGGCGCGGCGGGCGGCCTCGGCATAGGACAGGGCGGCCACCGGCATGGTCAGGCCCGACAGTCTGCTGGCGCCCTGACGCTCGCCCGTGCCTGCGCGGTCCCCGTCCTTGCTCCACAGGCTGGCGGATGACTCGTCTGCAAGCGGCCCGGAGGCCTTGCTGCCACCGTTGCTCGGTCTGGCTGCGCGTTGCGATCCTGCCCTGCCGCAGCCGCCGCGCCGCTGCCTGTGGCATGGCCGGCGCTGGCGTCCTGGCGTGCCATGCCCGCTGCTGCCTGTTGCGCCGGGTGTCAGGCCTTGTCCCTGTGTGCCGGCACCCGAGGGGCCCGGGGGCAGGGCGGCGCTTTCCGGGCCAGGGTGGTACCAGCCCGTCACCGATAGCCCAGGGCGGCACCGAGCTGCGACGGGTGGGGACCGCCTGCCGTGCCCGGCCAATGCTCGGCAGCCAGTCCGGCCTGAAGGTGCTGATGGCGAAGATGGCCGCCACGAACACCGTCACGCATTGAGCAAACAGCAGCCGGAGTCGCTTCAGCATGGTGTCTGGCCCGTTCTGCTATGCTGGTGTGGCATACACAAACCGGATGTCGAGTCCGTGCGGCTCGTGGGAGAGAATGAATGGCGCATGTGCCGGGAACAGTTTTCCACGCGGGAACTGCTGGGTCATCTGATGATCTGTTGCGTCCGTCCGTCATCAAGGATTATTCCCCAAACGGCTGCAGGTGGAAGGCAAGGCCGTGGTTTCCCGCATCATCTGGTGCCGTTACTGCAACCCAGAACGTGATCGCGACGCGGCCGTGGCCGAAAGGCCGGACTGACGCTGCTGCCTATCATCAGCATACTTCTGGAAGGGCGAGGATCCGCGTGTCATTGGCATCCCGCCGCCGCCGTCTGTGCCAGTCTGCTGCGGGCCGACATCGACCCGCTGGCCTATCACCTGCCGCCGCTGGATCGTGCATCCGGTCTGCGGCAACAACGTCCAGCTGGAGCGAGCTGCTGGGCTGGCTCGTGCAGGGCTGGGGGCGAGGTCGTCGGCAGCCAGCATCATCGGCTGGCACGATCTGGCAGAAGAGCGCGCGCTGGACGCAGTGGCCGTGGCTGAACGCGGCCCGACCGAGCGCCTGCACCGCGAACCGCTGCTGCGGGCGACCTGTCGCGTCCCATCCGCCGCATTGCCTGGTGCAGCGCGCGCAGGATTTCCGAGACGCCATCGACCTGCTGACGCTACATCACCGGCGGAGATTTCCGGAGCGCACCACCCATCTGGCCCGTGAGGCCGGCGTGGTCTATGCTGCCGCAGGCCATCACGCTACTGAGCGCTGCGGCGTCCGGGCCCTGGGGCGTCATCTGGCCGATGCAGCTTTCGGCATCGAGGTGAGGAGTCAAGTAGTTGACCCGGAACCCGGTGTGACTGTTTGTCAGGGTGCAGGGCGGAGAGAGAGCACGGCTGTCACATCGCTGGTTCCCGCTCCATCCATTCTGCGGTGAATGGGCAGCGCCGGTCTATCGTTGCCGGATGATCAGGTAGTCCCGTAACAGGTTGCGCTTGAAGATGGGTTCATGGTGGGCTATCCGGTTCCGCAGTGTGCGTATCTGTTCCAGATCGGCGTAGATCTGCTCTCGCAGGGCGGAAATGGTGGACTGGGGATCGTGGTTCGGGAGAACCTGACGGAGTAACCGTTCCATAGGCGCTCGTCACTGACGTCGAGTGAACATCTGCTGCCAGAAGAATTTCAGCTCTGGAATGACCTTCGAGGTGAGAGTCAGATTTCCGCGACTTCTTTCCAGGCCGGCACGACTTATCGGTTTGAGAGTTCTCGCGAAGGCTTCATTCCACGGCCAGCGTTCGCCATAAATGGCTTCCAGGGCTTCGGCCACAGCGTTGCGGATCGTGACTCGCAGACATGCAAGGGAAAAGCAGCGTGCCGACCTCAGCGTTCCATGCATAGAGGGCAAGTGCAGCCTGGGGATCGCTTCGCCCATGTTGTGACATAGCCGTCTCGTAGGTTGCCAGCCGAGGAGGCGAAAGGGCTTTCCGGATGGCTTCGACGGTGAGAGTCAGGGTTGACATCTGTGAATTGGGGCCTTACATTGGGAACCGTATGCTACGGGATACGTGGGCAGTGCCTCCCCCGTGGATAAAAGCGAATCCGGACCCGCCGCAAGGCGAGGGCTGCCTGTTCACCGAACAGCCAAAAAAGAAGCCGACCGGCTGCCGGATGGACCGGGCAGCGGGGTCGGCTTGGAAAACAGGTGACAGCGGTGCGTTGGGGGCTTCTGCCGCCACCTGCCTGGAAGGGTGGGGACGCTGGCCTGAAGGCTGCGCCGCCGCCCTTCCAGGGACAACGGAAAATCGGATCAGTGACCTTTCTTCCAGCTCGTCGCGGATCTCGCGCAGCAGCACGACGTCTTCCGGCGGAGCGGCCGGCTTGGCGGCTGCAGCCTTGATGAGCGCATTCTTGGCCTTGTTGAACACGTTCACCATCTGGAAGATGATGAAGGCCAGGATCAGGAAGTTCAGGAAGATGGTGATGAAGTTGCCGTGAGCGGGATGGCCACGCCAGCCTTGGTGTGAGCACCTCGTAGGTATGGGGCGGGCCCTCGGGAATCTTGGTGGTCAGCGGGAGGAAGTAGCTGGAGAAATCCAGGCCACCGAAGATGGCGCCGACGATCGGCATGATGATGTCCTATGACCATCGAGTCAACGATCTTGCCGAAGGCACCACCGATGATCACACCGACGGCGAGGTCGATGACGTTGCCCTTCAGGGCAAAGTCTCTAAATTCAGTCAGCATGGACATGTTCTTGTTTCTCCTGGCGAACGTGGAAGGTATCTGTTTGATGAAGGGAGGAAAAATGGACGCGACGCCCCTGGGGCGAGGCCCCAGGCGAGCACGCCGCACCGGCGAATTCCTTCCTGGGTGTCGCCGGGCATCCAATGAAGATTATCCCTGTTCGGCCGCAAAGGGCGCAAGACGTTTGGCCCGCAGAAACGCCGTAAAACGGCCGTCGGCGCCCCGAGATCTTTAAGGATGGTCAGTTAGTGTTGCGTGGCGTGAACGTGCGGCACGCGGTTCGCCGCCCGTTCCGTCCTGCCTCCGTCCGTCCTGCGGTGACACGCCCCTGTCTGTTTCAGATCAGGGGTATCCGCGGCCTTTCTGATTTTGATCAAAGCGGGGTGGGTGCGCTGCCTATACTCGGCCGAAACACGCTCCCTGCCTGTCGGCGGGGTGCGCGTGCCCGGCACCCTTGCGTGCCTTATCCGAACGATGCTTCACACGAGGTTCCCCCTGATGGCCGATACGCTGCCCAAGACAAGCATGGATCCTCGGCGCGCTGCGCTGGTTTCCACCTGCGTGGTCGGGTGTGCGGGGCTGCAGGCGTGGCCATCCCGCTGGTCAGCACCTTCCAGCCTTCCGAGCGGGCCAAGGCGGCCGGCGCTCCGGTCGAGGCCGACATCGCCCGGCATGGCGCCGGGCGAAGGCCGTCGGGTGGAATGGCGTGGCAAGCCGGTCTGGCTGATTCGCCGCACCCCAAGATGCCTCGAATCCCTCAACGAGACCCAGTCCCAGGTGCTGGATCCGGATTCCGACGGCTACTCACCAGATTCCCACGCCCGAGTACGCCAAGAACCAGCATCGTTCCATCAAACCCGAATACCTGGGTGGTCGGCATCTGTTCGCACTTGGGTGTTCCCCCAGCGAACGCTTTTGCTCGGGGCCCAGCCCTCGCTGCCCGACAACTGGGCCGGCGGCTTCCTGTGCCCCCTGCCATGGCTCCACCTTCGACATGGCGGGTCGGGTCTTCAAGAACAAGCCGGCCAACGCCAACCTCGACGTTCCCCTCCACAAGTACACGTCGGACACCACGCTGTTGATCGGTGCTGACGACACCACCGGCTGATCGTCGCACGGCGCCCGCCATCTGGCGGGCAAGCAGAGCAGGAGGAGGCAGGCCGCGCACGGGCTGCCTTTGTCCAGGATTTCGAATCGAAAGCAGGATAGCTTCATGGCAGCAGAGAAAAGGTCGACACGACGGGGCTCCTCGGGTGGATAGACCACCGCTTCCCGGCCACCGTCCTCTGGAAGCGCGACGTCGCTGAGTACTACGCGCCCAAGAACTTCAACTCTGGTACATCTTTGGCTCGCTGGCCATGCTGGTGCTGGTCATCCAGATCGTCACCGGCATCTTCCTGGTCATGCACTACAAGCCGGATGCCGAGAAGGCGTTCGCCTCGGTCGAGTACATCATCGCGGGATGTCCCCTGGGGCTGGCTGGTGCGCTACATGCACTCCACCGGCGCCTCGGCGTTCTTCATCGTGGTGTACCTGCACATGTTCCGTGGCCTGTTGTACGGCTCGTACCGCAAGCCGCGCGAGCTGGTCTGGCTGTTCGGCTGCATGATCTTCATGGCGCTGATGGCAGAGGCCTTCGGCTACCTGCTCCCCTGGGGCCAGATGTCGTACTGGGGCGCCCAGGTGATCGTCAACCCTGTTCTCCGCCATCCCGGTCATCGGTGAGGATCTCTCCATCTGGATCCGCGGCGACTACGTGGTGGGCGATGCAACGCTGAACCGCTTCTTCTCGTTCCACGTCATTGCCATCCCCCTCGTCCTGCTGGGTCTGGCCGTGGCGCACATCATCGCGTTGCACGAAGTGGGTTCCAACAACCCCGACGGCATCGAGATCAAGGCCAAGAAGGACGCCAATGGCGTGCCGCTCGACGGCATCCTCGTTCCACCCGTACTACTTCGGTGCATGACGCCTACGGTGTGGCTGTCTTCCTGTTCATCTTCTCGGCGGTCATCTTCTTCGCTCCCGAGATGGGCGGCTACTTCCTGGAGTACAACAACTTCATCCCGGCCGACCCGCTGAAGACTCCGCCGCACATCGCGCCGGTCTGGTACTTCACCCCGTTCTATTCCATCCTGCGGGCAACCACCACCGAGTTCTCACCACGGCTTGCTGCCCTTCCTGCTGGTGCTGCTGGTCTTCATCCTGAAGTCCGCGCGCTACACGGTCTCCAAGCTCATCGGTACCGTGGTCATCCTGGGCATGTGTGGCGGCTTCTTCCTGCTGGATGCCAAGTTCTGGGGCGTGGTTGCCATGGGCGCCCACCCTGATCTTCTTCTCGCTGCCCTGGATCGATCAGAGCCCCGTGAAGTCCATCCGCTACCGTCCGCTGTGGCACAAGGCGTTCTACGCCGTGTTCGTGGTGGCCTTCCTGGTGCTGGGCTACTTCGGCGTGCAGCCGCCGTCGCCCACCGCCGAGCGCCTGTCGCAGCTGTGCACCCTCATCTACTTCGGCTTCTTCCTGTTCATGCCGTGGTGGACGCAGGCGGGCACCTTCAAGCAGCCGCCCGAGCGCGTCAACTTCAAGCCCCACCACTGAACAGACAGGTAGCGAGAAACGTATGAACATTCCCGTCTATATCCGTCGCCGCTTCGGCCTGGTGGCCACCGTCATCGCCTGTGCCGTGTCGGCACCGGTGCTGGCCTCGGAAAGCGTGCACCTGGACAAGTTCCCCACCGAGGAAGATGCAGAGCATGCCTGCCCTGCAGGACGGTGCCCGCACCTTCGTCAACTACTGTCTGAACTGTCACTCGGCGTCCATGATGCGGTTCAACCGCCTGCAGGACATCGGTCTGACCGATGAGCAGATCAGCGGCAGCCTGCAGTTCACCGAAGGCCGTGTGGGTGATCTGATGAAGGTCGCCATGCGCCACGAGGACGGCAAGGCTCTGGTTTGGCGCTGCGCCCCGGACCTCTCCGTCGAGGCCCGTGCCCGCGCTTCCGAGTCCGGTTCGGGCGCTGACTGGATTTACACCTATCTGCGCAGCTACTACCGCGATGGCTCGCGTGAGACCGGCTGGAACAACGCGATCTTCCCGAACGTGGGCATGCCCAACCCGCTGTGGCAATGGCAGGGCATGCGCGGTGCCGTGGAAGAGCGCGTCGCTCCCGTGACGGACGAAGCCACCGGCAAGGTGACGGGCTGGACGAAGACCACCATCACCTATGACCGCGAGGGCAACAAGTCCGAGAAGGTCGAGAAGGTCAGTGGTGATGGCCTGCATGAAGGTACCCACTTCACGCTGGGCACGCCCGAAGGCGGCACGCTGTCTCAGGCCGAGTTCGACGACAAGGTGGCCAACCTGGTCGCCTTCGCGAAGTTCATGTCCGATCCTCGGCGTCCACCCGCGGCCGCCTGGGCATCTGGGTGCTGCTGTTCATCGCCCTGTTTGTGGGCTGCACCTGGTGGCTCAACCGCGAGTACTGAAGGACATCAAGTGATGGTCTCGAACGACCGAACGCCAACGCCGGTTTTGCGTTTCACAATGCGCAATTTTTCTGGGCTTTTTGGCGTTCCACATGATATCTGCAGGGCCGGGCCTTCATGTCCGGCCCTTTTTGTAGTCTTCAGAGATCCCGCCCATGATGGTGCTCTATTCCGGCACGACCTGCCCGTTCAGTCAGCGTTGTCGTTTCGTGCTGTTCGAGAAAGGCATGGATTTCGAGATTCGGGACGTTGACCTCTACAACAAGCCCGAAGACATCTCGATCATGAACCCCATGGTCAGGTGCCGGTGCTGGTTGAGCGGGACCCTGATTCTGTACGAATCGAACATCATCAACGAGTACATCGACGAGCGCTTCCGCATCCGCAGCTGATGCCGGCCGATCCGGTCATGCGCGCCCGCACGGCTCTTCCTGTTCAACTTCGAGCGTGAGCTGTTCGTGCACGTGCAGACGCTGGAGCGGCGTGACCACGACAAGGACACCGCCCGCACGATGGAGCGCGCCCGTACCCAGATCCGCGAGCGCCTCACCCAGCTCACCCCATCTTCGTGAAGAACCGCTTCATGCTGGGCGACGAGTTCTCGATGCTGACGTGGCCATGGCCCCGCTGCTGTGGCGCCTGGACCATTACTCCATCGAGATGCCCAAAAACGGCGGCACCGCCTCATGAAGTATGCCGAGCGCATCTTCTCGCGGCCCGCCTACATCGAGGCGCTCACCCCGTCCGAAAAGGTCATGCGGCGCTGATCGACGCCCGTCGATCACCAGCGTCGTGCCGTCCTGATCGGCACACACCATCGTTCACCCACCGACGGACCCCGATGGCCGAGATTTCCACCAAGCCCTACCTGATCCGCGCTATTTACGAATGGTGCTGCGACAACGGCTATACGCCTCATCTGGTGGTGAAGGCCGGTGGTCGCGCACGGTTGCCCATGGCTTATGTGCGCAATGGCGAGATCGTGCTCAATATCTCGCCCACGGCCACCAATGGTCTGCAGATGGGCAATGACGTGATCGAGTTTCAGGCGCGGTTCAACGGCGTGCCTGAATACGTCGTCGTGCCGGTCGACAACGTCCTGGCCATCTTTGCCCGCGAAACCGGCTTCGTCGTGCCCTTCAACATCGGGCCGGCCGCCGGGGCGGGATACGGACGCCTCCGGCGCTGGCTCGGCAGGCGCGGAAGGGGCGCGGCTGGCGGTCCGGCGGATGCCGGCGCGCAACCTGCACGCCCCGGCCAGGAAGGTCAGGGGAACCTCCCAGGGCGGCCAGGCAGGCGGGGGCGCATCCGCGCCTGCCGGCGGGGGCGACGTGGTGGACTTCCGGGCGGCGCGTGCAGCCCGTCCTGGTCTGAAGGCTGTGCCCAAACCGGGGGACAAGGATACTTCCGACGCTTCGCGTCCCGCCGATGAGGAAGGGCCAAGGGGCGTGGCACCCCGGGTGACACCGCGAAAGGAGACGCCAGGAGGGCGCTTCGGAGAAGGGCCGTGGTCGTTCTTCCAGCGGATCGTCCGTGGGAGATGCCTCCGCTCTGACCGAGGGCGATACCCCCGAGACGGACGAGGCGGCACACGCGCGGCCCGCGCAAGCCCGCTTCCGCACGACCAGCCCACGTCGCAAGACGCCGGCGGCAACCGATGGCGGGGCGGCTGATGTGCCCGCCGCTGATACGCCCGACGCACCCGCCAAGCCCAAGGCCACCCGCAGTCGCAGTCGACAGCCAGCCCGGCCGAGGGCGATGCTGCCGCACCGACCTCCGCTGGCGCTTCCAACCAGGCTGGAACGTCCACCCCGACGGGCGCGCCTGCCACGTCAGGGGAAGACGGCAAGGGGCTGGCACCGAGAAAGGGCGCAAGGCCCGTCCTGGCCCGCAACAGGCGCCCGCTGGTACGCGTGCGCCCGTTCCCGGAGCACCGACCACGGATGGCCCGCCGGATACGCCGCCGCCCGTGCCGCCTGCGGGTGGTCGTCCCCGGCTGGTACGCATCAAGTAGTACGGGACTCGGCAGCCTTGCACGGCCACGTGCATTGCCTGCTAGAATCGCCCGCGTGCGTTGGCACGCCATGGTTTCCATGCCGCTTTAGCTCAGTTGGTAGAGCAACCGCCTTGTAAGCGGTAGGTCGTCAGTTCGAATCCGACAAGCGGCACCACTTTTCTTCTACAGGCAGGCAGTTCCGGGCAGCGCAGCCTGCACACGGTCGGTCGGGCAGCACGCTTCCCTCTGATGTCGCGTCTGCGTGTTCAGGGGCAGCCAACCCCACGAGACAGACCCGATGAGCAGCTCAGCGCCCGCCACCCCGCCGTCACCGCCTGGCGGTCCACGGCGCCCTCCCCATCGTCCGGCAACGGGCTGCGCCGCTCGCTCAGGCGCGCCACCTGTCGATGATCGCCATCGGCGGCTCCATCGGCACCGGTCTGTTCGTGGCCTCGGGGGCCACCATCTCGCAAGCCGGCCCCGGCAGGGCGTTGCTGCTGGCCTACGGCCTCATCGGCCTGATGGTTCTACTTCCTGATGACCAGCCTGGGCGAACTGGCCGCCCTACATGCCGGTCTCCGGCTCGTTTGCCACCCTATGGCGCCCGTTATGTGGATGAAGGCTTCGGCGCGCTGGGCTGGAACTACTGGTACAACTGGGCCATTACCATCGCGGTGGACCTGGTGGCGGCCCAGCTGGTCATGGGCTACTGGATGCCCGGTGCCGGGCGTGCTCTGGGCGCGCTCTTCCTGGCATCATGTTCCTGCTGAACGTCATTTCGGTGAAGGGCTTTGGCGAGGCCGAGTACTGGTTCGCCGCCATCAAGGTCATCACCGTCATCATCTTCATCGCCGTGGGCCTGATGATGATCGTCGGCATCCCTGCATGGCGGCGAGCGCGCCCATACCTTCTCCGAGCACCTGGCCAACTGGTCTGTCGGCGAGGCGCCGTTCGCGGGGGGCTTCGCAGCCCTCATCGGCGTGGCGATGATCGTCGGCTTCTCCTTCCAGGGGACCGAGCTGATCGGCATCGCTGCCGGCGAATCGGCCGATCCGGGCCGCAACATCCCGCGTGCCGTGCGGCAGGTCTTCTGGCGGATCCTGCTCTTCTACATCCTGGCCATCCTCGTCATCAGCCTGCTCATCCCCTACACCGACCCGCGCCTGCTGCACAATGAAGTGGGTGATGTCAGCGTCAGCCCGTTCACGCTGGTGTTCGAGCGGGCCGGCCTGCTGTCGGCTGCGGCGCTGATGAACGCCGTCGTGCTCACCTCGGTGCTCTCGGCCGGCAACTCCGGCATGTATGCCTCCACCCGCATGCTCTACACGCTGGCCTGCCGGGGCATGGCGCCGCGCATCTTCGCGCGCGTCTCCACCCGCGGCGTGCCGGTCTACGCGCTGCTGGCCACCACCGTCGTGGCGGCGCTGTGTTTTGCCACCTATCTGGCCAGCGCCGAGGTCATCTACATCTGGCTGCTGAACCTCTCGGGCATGACGGGCTTCATCGCCTGGCTGGGCATCGCGGTCAGCCATTACCGCTTCCGCAAGGGCTACCTGGCCCAGGGTGGCAAGCTCTCCGATCTGCCCTATCAGGCGTCCTTCTTCCCGTTCGGCCCGCTGTTCGCGTTCGTGCTGTGCCTCATCATCACGCTGGGTCAGAACTATCAGGCGTTCATGGAAGAGCGCATCGATTGGGGCGGCGTGGTGGCCACCCTACATCGGCCCGCCGGTCTTCCCTGGGCATCTGGCTGGCCTATCGCCTCATCAAGCGCTCGCACTTCATCCGCTATCAGGACACGAAGTTCGATACGGACGAGTGACGGGAACCTGCCGTTGACGCGACAACAAGGGGCCAGCGATGGCCCCTTGTGCGTTCATGGGCTTGCGCAAGGACGTGCTTGGCGTAGACCGGCGCTGGGAGAGTGCGGCATCTGCCTCCTCACAGGCGCAAGTGGTCAAGGATTCGTCGGCAGATACCTTCGCCTGCCGGCTCCTCCGGGCTTTGAGCATCGTTCAGCGAAGTCGTCTCCATCGGAAAGCCCGTTCCAATCTGCCGAATACCGCCCGGATGTTGCCGTAAACCACCGGACGTGTCGCCGGGGACACGAAAACGTTGCCTCCGACAATGCTTCCGGTGAAACCAGTACCTGGGGCTGGATCGTGTTGAGCGGCAAGACATGGGGCCGAGAACGACACCCGTGCTCGTATCGGCCCTGTTGGGAGCCTGGCGGTGGGGCGTGCGGTGGCGCAGGCGATGGTTCCGACGGCGGCCTGGAGCCGTCGCTGGGGGCGAGGGTAATGCGGCTTCGATCCGCACCGAGCACCTGGCGCTGAGCTGCCGCTGGCTTCTCAGGACACGGGTTCGATCGTTGCGTCGGTGTTGCCGCACGGCGCAGCCTGTGCCGCAACCGGCACGACCTAATCGGCAGCTCCTGTGGTGGCTGACCGTGCGGTCCGTGCCGGGATGGGGCGCATCGACTGGATGCGGGCATCCGGTGCTGCAGCAGACAAGGCGGCCCAGGACAGGGTAGCTCAGGACAAGGCGAATCAGGAAAAGGCGGCTCAGGCCCGGGCGGACGCAGCGCGCTATCACGTGCTGGCGCAGCAGGTGGTGCAGGCGGTGAACGAGGCGCGCGCCCAGCCACGCACCTGCGGAGAGGTGGCCCTGCCGGCCGCGCCGCCGCTGCGCTGGAATGCCCAAGTGGCTGTGCGGCGCTGCTGGAATCCAGAATGGATGCTGCGCACGAACAAGTTCAGCCACGGCTGGGATGATGGCAAGTACGTCTGGCACCGCTTCGAGATGGTGAAGTACGACTGGGCGCAGGCAGACGAGAACATTGCGGCCGGCTTCCGGACGCTGGCCGGCGACGATGCAGGCCTGGATCGACAGCCCGTCGCACTGTCAGGCGCTGATGCGCGGCGACATCCGGGAGGTGGGGCTGGCGGTGGTGCCTGGCGCGGCCCAGAGCAAGTACGGTTCGTACTGGACGATGGCGCTGGGTACCGCGCGCTGAGGCAGGAGAACGGTCGAGCTTCTGGTGGGAGCTCGTTTCAGTCGGCGCTGCTGTTCGCAGCACACAGGCTGATGAAGCTGCTGATGACGCTGTAGATCACGGCAGCCAGCACGGCCCACCAGAAACCGGTGATGGTGAAGTTGTCCACCAGGCGGGACGTGACCCAGAACATCAGCCCGTTGAGCACCAGCGTGAAGAGCCCCAGCGTGAGCACATTGACCGGCAGCGTGAGCACGAACAGCACGGGCCGGATGAAGGATGTTGAGCAGGCCGATGACCGATGCGACCAGCATGGCGGTGCCGAAATCCTTGATGTGCACGGCGGCCAGGATGTAGGGCAGCAGGAAGATGGCGGCAGCATTGATGAGCCACACCAGGATCAGTCTCATGGCGTCGTCCTCTTGAACGGGAAAGCGTCTTGATGCCTGTCATGATAGCGTGGCGGCCTTGAGGCGGCGGACGCTGCCGCCGGACATGGCGCGGGCATTCGCGCACTGTTCGATGCACCCAGTGTCGGGCCACGGCGCGCAGGGAGATGTTGCGGCGGGCTCCGGCTAGTCCGCGTCGGAGACCGACTGCCAGAGCCCGCCATGGATCAGTTGAAGTAGTACCGCAGACCCACCGACACCTCGTGGGCGTTCGGGGTCGGAATCCATGTGGTTGTAGCGGTACCCGGCATCCAGCGTCATCTCGTTGGACAGCTTGTAGCCAAAGCCCAGCAGCAGGCCATAGCCGGCCTTGGTCTTGCTCTTGCTGCTCGAAGCGCTGGCCGGCGGCGGCGTAACCTGCCGAGTATTTTCAACTTGTTGGCTGCGAGACGGGCGCCCACGTAGGGAACAGAAGTCGCTGCCGTAGTCGAGAGTCACAGATGGCCGACACACCGAAGCCGTGGCCTTGACGCCGGCATTCTGCGTGGCGCCGTTGACGCATCGTAGCTTTCCTTCATCTCCTTGTAGTGGGTGAAGTCGCCGCGACACGCAGACCGTTGCCCAGGGCATAGCCGACCGACAGGCGCGGCATGAAGCCTGATTCGTGGTACGAGTCGCTGAGTCTTCCTGCCGACGTTGCTGACGCGCAGCTTCTCGTTTCGTCGTCGACCTTCAGGTGACCCAGGCCGATGTCGCCCTGGATGTAGGCCCCTCCTCGGCCACGCAGCGGCGGAAAGGACAGGGCTGCAAAGGCGGACATCGCCAGGAAAACGGATTGGGCACTCTTTCTCATGGTCTTGCTTCCTTCCTTGAGTTTGAACACGCAGACGGCGCCGCGGGTCGGGGGCGTTCCGGAGAGGGCATTCAGCAGGGGCTGCGGTGCGTCCCTGTGTCGGGCGGCGCAGCCGAGGCCCGTACCGCAGTATCGGGCCCCTGTCTCCGGATCGGGCTACAGAGGCGTGAGCCTGTTCATGAGTTTTGTGAATGACGAGCCACGCCAGCTCGCCCGTTCTCGCAGTGCCTTCGGCAGATTCAGGTTAGACGCTTGCTAGCGCGTGTTGATGTTATATCGTGGATTTTAGGCGGTTTTGTTAGCGTAATGTTGCGTCGTATTATGAATTATAAGAATTCATGTCGAATCTTGTTCCAATGTGACCGTATGGGCGTATCGTGAATATATTAATTGGGTGAATTGCTGGTGCGTTTCAGCGATCTCGTCGGGCTGGGGGATCCCACGGCGGATTGAGCCCCTGCTCGATGTTGAACAGGTCCAGCACCCGTCCCACCATATGGTCGATCATCGTGGCCAGGTCGGCCGGGCGCTGGTAGAAGGCCGGCACCGGCGGGCATATGATGCCGCCCATTTCCGTCACCGCCGTCATGTTGCGCAGGTGGGCCAGGTTCAGCGGCGTCTCGCGCGTGAGCAGCACCAGGCGGCGGCGCTCTTCAGCACCACGTCGGCGGCCCGGCTGATCAGGTTGTCCGACAGCCCCATGGCGATGGCCGCCAGCGTGCGCATCGAACAGCACGACCATTCCCTCGGTGGCAAAGGAGCCTGACGCGATGCTGGCGCCGATGTCCTTGACCGGATGGACATGGTCGGCCAGCGCCTCCACCTCGGCCCGGCTGCGGTCCAGTTCCGTCACCACGGTCTGCCAGCCGGCCGACGAGACCAGCAGGTGCGTCTTCGATGTCGGGCTGCAGGCGCAGGTATTCCAGCAGGCGCACGCCCAGGATGGCACCACTGGCACCGGTGATGGCGATGATGAGACGACGGGGCATGAGAGAGGAGAGATGGAGGAAGGGGTGAGTGTGCAGCGCCGGGCATCGGGATGCAAATCGGCGGCACGGGATGCCCACGCCGGGGCAGCCCGTGGTTGTGACACACTATCGGGTCCCCGCATGGGCCAGGGTGGTACGCGCCCGCAAGCCAGGCGATGAGGTGGCTGGCGCCATGAGCCCGGAGCCACTCATGGCACGGCGCCAGCGCACCGTCTGGTTCTGGCCGGCATGTCGGGGCACATGGCTTTACCCAGGATGATGAAAAGATGAGCGTTCACAAGGTCTTTGTAGATGGACAGGAAGGAACGACCGGTCTGCAGATTGACGAGTATCTGCGCCGGCGCAGCGATGTCACGGTGCTGCGCATCGACCCGGCGCTGCGCAAGGACCCGGCTGAGCGGGCGCTGCTGCTGAACGCGGCCGATGTCGCCTTCCTGTGCCTGCCCGACGCAGCCGCCCGCGAATCGGTGGCCCTGGTCGAAAACCCCGCCACCTGCGTCATCGACACCAGCACAGCCCACCGCGTGGACCTGGCCTGGACCTACGGCCTGCCCGAGCTGGACGCGACCAGCGCCAGCGCATCCGCGACAGCAAGCGCATCGCCAACCCCGGTTGCCACGCCACGGCCTTTCATCCTGGCCGTGCGGCCGCTGATGGATGCCGGGCTGCTGCCGGTCGAGCATCCGCTGTCGGCTACCTCACACACCGGTTATTCGGGGGCAGAAGATGATCGCCCAGTACCGGGCCGCACTGGCAGCCCTGGGGATGAGCGATGACGGGCGCGGCGCTTCAGTCACCGAAGGCGGCGCGACTGCCGAGGCCGAGGTAGTCGGTGGAAGAGGCCCGCAAACTGCTGGCTCCGCGCCCCTACGCGCTGGGGCTCACCCAGCTGCACCTGCCCGAGATGATGCGCTATGCCCGCCTGGCGCACGCACCCGTGTTCCTGCCTGTGGTGGCGCCGTATTACAAGGGGCTGGCGGTGTCCGTGCCGCTGGATCTGGCGCGGATGCGCGCTGCCGGCAAGGTGGACGTGAACCGGACGGCTATTCATGCCGCGCTGGCGGCCCGCCATGCGGGCGAGCGCTTCGTGCAGGTGGCGCCGCTGGACGCCGCGCCCGAAGGCGGCTTCTTTGACGTGCAGGGGAGCAACGACACCAATCGCGCCGATCTCTTCGTCTTTGGCAATGACGATCAGTGCATGCTGGTGGCACGCATCGACAACCTGGGCAAGGGCGCCAGTGGCGCGGCCGTGCAGGCCATGAACATCCATCTGGGCCTGGACGAGGCGACCGGGCTGGCCTGATTGACCTCGTAAAAGAGGGCGTGTGTGCGGCTGCGCAGGCCTTCGGGTCTGCGTGTCTTTGCCTACGCACATCTGCAGGTCTGCGGGCCTTCTGCCGTTTCAGCGCGACAGCAGGCGCGAGGACGCGCAGGAGGGAAGGGGCGACCCGGCCAGTGCCGGGTTCCCTTCAGGCGACTTTTTCAGTCGGCCTTGCTGACTCAGGCGGCCTTGTTGCCTTCCGGGATCAGCTTCTGCAGCTCGCCCGACTCGGCCATTTCGGCCATGATGTCCACGCCGCCGATGAACTCGCCATTGATGTAGAGCTGCGGAATGGTGGGCCAGTTGGAGTAGTCCTTGACGGCCTGGCGGACCTCGGCGTCTTCCAGCACGTTGATGGTGACCAGCTGCTTGATGCCGGCGTTCTTCAGCACCTGGATGGCCTTGCCGGAGAAGCCACATTGGGGAAACTGCGCCGTGCCCTTCATGAACAGGACGACGGGGTGCTCGGTAACGGTCTGGTGAATGAATTCCTTGGCGTCCATGGGGACCTCCACACGATGGAAAAAGGGAGCGCCAGAATACTGGTCGGGTAAAGACAGCGGATGTTATCCTGCCTGTGGCCGCAGGAAACACGGCGGCCCGGTTTTTCAATCCGGCACTGGCGTCTGCATGGGTGCCTGGTCGGCTGGCGTGCGGCCGATTACCCTATCCTTCATGACAGTGAACAAGAATACTTTCGTCATCGGCTTCATGCTGTTCGCCATCTTCTTTGGCGCCGGCAACCTCATCTTTCCCTCGGCACTGGGCCTCGAAAGCGGCCAGACGTTCTGGCCCGGCACTGCTGGGCTTCGTGTCCACGGGCGTGGGCCTGCCGCTGCTGGGCATCATTGTCAGTGCCTATTACCAGGACGGCTACCGCACCGCGCTCAACCGCATCCATCCGTGGTTCTCGCTGCTGTTCCCTGGCGGTCGTCTACCCCACCATCGGGCCCTTCTTTGCCATTCCCCGGACGGGCGCCACCTCGTAGTGAAATGGCCGTGGTGCCCTTCCTGAGCGAGCCGGGCAGCATCTCGCTGCTGATCTTCAGCCTGGTCTATTACGGCATCACGCTGTGGCTCAGCCTCAACCCCTCCAAGATGGTCGAGCGCATCGGCGCCGTGCTCACACCGGTGCTGCTGGTGTGCATCCTCGCGCTCATCGGCAAGGCGGCCTGGTGGCGTGGGGCGTCCGTCGACGCTGACCGATGTTCAGGCCACCGGCACGGCCGCCCTATCTGGAACGGCTTCCGTCAACGGCTACCTCACCATGGACGTGCTGGCCTCGGTTGCATTCTCGGTCATCGTCATCACCGCCATCCGGGCCCGCATGCTGACCCGGAGCGCCCAGGGCGACGGCAGCGTGGCTGCCCTGAATGAAGCCGTGCTCACCCCGGCCCAGCGGCGCCTGCTCATCGTGCAGACCACGCTGGCGGGCATTGTGGCCGCCACTGCACTGGCCGTCATCTACGTGGGTCTGGGCTGGTTCAGCAACCGTCTGCCCGTGGATCCCGCCGTCTCGCCGATCTGAAGGAGCGGGGCCAGGACCTGGGTACCTACCTGCTCACCACCGCTGCCTACAGCACCTTTGGTGAATTCGGCCGCGTGCTGTTCTGGCCTCATCGTCACGCTGGCGTGCCTGACCACCTCGGTGGGCCTCGTGACCGCCGTGTCCGAGTTCTTCAACGACATCTTCCCGCGCATCAGCTATGTCGCCTATGCCGTGATCTGCACGCTCATCGGCTTCCTGCTGGCCAACCAAGGCCTGAGTGCCGTCATCGACAAGTCCGTGCCGGTGCTGATGGTGCTGTACCCGGTCGTGATGACGATCCTGCTCATCATGCTCATCGAGACCTTCGTCACGCCCCTGCCGCTGCTGGCCCAGCGCCTGGCCGTGGGGATGGTGATGGTCGTGTCCATCCTGTCGGTGGCCGGCACCGACTTCTCGCAGCACCTGCCGCTGAAGGCCTATTCGCTGGAATGGCTGCCGTTTGCGGCCGTGGCCATCGTGCTGGGCGTGGTGGTGGCGTGGATGCGGCGTGGGGCGGCGCGGGAAGAGGGGGATCGTGAAAGACAGGGATCGCCTGAATGGACGTGCTTCCCTGCGGAGGAAGGCGTCCGATGAGCGGGAAGCTTTCCTGTGCGGAATCGAGACCTCGCCGGCGGCGGAAACTGTGGTCGTTCTGTCGTCGGAGGCGTCTCGCCGTTTCGGATGCGTTGAAGGGCCGTTCCGGCCCAATGCCAGGCTGAAGAAGGCGATGGAGGAGGCAGGGTGTCTGATAAGGAACGACCAGGCCTTCCTCCTCACGTCACGACTTTGCTCTTTACGGGCATGTCAGACCGCATAGGAGAAACGCTCATGAACTGGTTCATCGATCGCTTTGGCAGGCATCGACAGCTGGCAGAAACGCTGCTGCCGCATGCCTTTCCGCCAGGAAACGATGATGGATCCCACGATCTGGCGCATCTGGATCGAGTCTGGGGCAACGCAGGCCATCGGCGGTGGAAGGCGGAGATATGGATCCTGGCGGCAGCGGTCCTGCTGACATGATTGTGTGGCCGTGGAGAAGAATGCGTTGCGCAACCAGGCCTCGCGCCTGGCGGCTGAAAAGCGCCATCTCCTTGCTGACGCTACGTTGGCGCATGGACCGGCGAGACGGCCGTCGCATGCCATCGAGGCGCACAGCTTCGGCGGGCACTGAGCCTGATCATGCTGGAAGCCCGCATCCTGCAGGACGCGGACCGGCTGGACGCACTGTTCGCGGGGTGGCCCCGCCGCTTTACACGGCGGGCCGGATGCCTCGTCACCGTACGATCCGGCTGATCCGGTGGCGAGAATCGGCCGCTGATGATCGGCGGTATGCGTTGGACCACTTTCCCCGGAAGCTCTTCAGCTGGCGCAAGGTTTCAGGACCAGGGCTGGCCAGAAGTTGGCGATTCAGCGTCATGACCGATTGAAAGCCTTCCACGACGAAATGCTGGCGGAGGTGAGATGGACAGGCTGTCCCTGATCGATCTCATCGCGGACCGGTGCCATGCGCCCTTGCTGCAGTGGACCTGATCCCCAGGGTAGGAAGGGGCTGCCGGCGAGCTACGAAGACTGAAGGCTCATCTGCCAAGCGCCACCCCGCGGCACGCCCCTCGCCCTCCGGCGTGATGAGTCCCATTGGCGTGAAACTCAGCCAAAACGTGCGAATAAAGTAAGAAAAGGGGCAAAGCAAACCATAAAATGGGTAATTTCAGCGTGAAATGACTCTATTCGAGGATTCATTACGATTGGCGCCAGGCCCCGCCATGGCGCCTTCCTTGCTGTTCAGCCCGATTGCGTGCACGGCGGCCGTCGTTCGCCCTGTGCGGTCCGGGCGTGATCACCAATGTCCGCCCTGTTTCGAGTCGGATTGGCCTGGCCTGCTTGGCTGGACCTCACTTTGGCCAGGCCTGACGGTTGATGGGCTCACTTGCGCCTGTCGCCCAGCCACCGCCCCCGCTCACGCGCGGCGCCCGGCCAGGTCGCGTCGGGTGAAAACGTCGGCAGCCCGCGTCGCAGCAAGGGCCTGCACGCCTCCTGATGCAGCCGTGTTCCAGCAGCAGCCAGCCGCCGTCAGGTGGGCGGGGCGCCTCCGATGAGGATGCGCAGGTCATCCAGTCCGTCGGGGCCGGCCGCCGCCAGGCCTGAGGCGGCTCGAAGCGCAGGTCGCCCCTGCTGCAGGTGGTGGTCGGGCCGCGATAGTTGAGACGATCAGGTCGAGCGCCGGGGCGCCAGTGCCTGCCACCAGCCGCCTGGGTGCCAGTGATGCGGGCTGCCCCACGCTCGCGGCGTTCTGTTGCGCGACGGCCAGTGCTTGAGGGAACGCTCGACGGCACCTCGGTGTCCGGAGCCCAGCGCCAGGGTGATGGCGATGATGCCGCCGCCGGTGCCCAGTTCCAGCAGGGACAGCGGCGGGTGTGCCGGGCGGGAAGCGTTTTCTGAGAGGAGGACTTGAGCGTCTGCGCTGCTTGGCCCTGGGCAGGGAGGTTCGGGCTGAGGCGAAGCCAGGGTGTGCCGTCGCGCCGGATGCGTTGCGCCAGGGGGCGTGCGTCAAGGGCTTCCGCGTCGGGGGCGTCCACGGCGCGCCGCTGTTGGCGCAGCAGCAAGAGCTGTTCCAGCGCGGTTTCCACCAGGGTTTCGGTGTCGGCCTGGGAATGAGCACGGCTCGGGCGAGACGGCGAAGGGGCGGCCGTAGAACCCCTGCTGGCCCAGCAGATAGGCCAGGGGTGCGCTTGCGCGGCGGCGTTCGGCCAGAGTCTGGAACCGGGTGGCGGTGTTCGGGTCGGCGGGGTCGTCGCCGGGGCCATGAACCAGGTCAGCGGCCGGCCGGTGAGGCTGGCTAGCAGGCGGCGTGCCTCGGCACGGGGCAGACCGCTGTCACGGATGATCGTCGAGGGTGGGGGCGGTATCGACAGGGGGCTCGCCTGGAGGCAGGGGTGAAGTCATCGCGTGATCAGGGTGTCATCTGGGCGCACCCGCTGCGATTGAACATGAGGGCGGAGGCGGGAAGACGGCATGAGCCGCCAGGGAACGCCGGTAGATCGTCGCACAGCCTGACCGGGGCCGTGCGAGGTCTCACCGGCCCGTTCCGCCGCCAGCGCTAGCTGCCTTCATCAGGGCGTCGGTCGCTCGTCCAGGTCGCCGTCGATGATGGCCTGCAGCTTGTAGAGGGTGAGGTCTGATGCGGCGGTCGGTGAGCCGCCCTCGCGGGAAGTTGTAGGTGCGGATGCGCTCGAACGGTCGCCCGAGCCCACGAGGCTCTTGCGGTGGGCGGAGGTCTCGGCGGCACGCCTCGCGCTCGCGGGCGTCGCGAAGGCGGGTGAGCAGCACGGTCATGGCCTTGTCGCGGTTGCGGTGCTGCGAGCGGTCGTCCTGGCATTCGGGCCACGATGCCGGTGGGGCAGGTGGGTGATGCGCACGGCGGATTCGGTCTTGTTGACGTGCTGGCCGCCGGCGCCGGAGGCACGGAACACGTCGATGCGCAGATCATCGGGGCTGATCTCGATGTCGCCGGTGGGCTCGGCCTCGGCCATGACGGCCACGGTGCAGGCGGAGGTGTGGATGCGTCCCTGGGACTCGGTGACGGGCACGCGCTGCACGCGGTGCGCGCCCGATTCGTAGCGCAGCCGTCCGTAGACCTGCGGCCGCTGACCTGCACGATGACTTCGCGGTAGCCGCCCAGTTCGGATTCGCTGGCCGAGAGGATCTCGGTCTGCCAGCCGCGATGTTCGGCGTAGCGCAGGTACATGCGCAGCAGGTCGCCGGCAAAGAGGGCGCTTTCATCACCGCCGGTGCCGGGCCCGGATCTCCAGGATGGCGTTGCGGGCATCGTCGGGGTCGCGCGGCAGCAGCAGGTACTCGATGCGCTCCTGGGCGGCCTGCAGGCGGGTCTCGGCGTCGGCGATCTCCTCGTCGGGCAGACTCGCGCGTGTCGGGCTCTTTCGCGCATCTGGCGGGCGGCCTCAGGTCGGCGCCGGCCTGCTTCCACAGGGCATAGGTGTCCAGCACCTCACTGGTCTCGGCGTGCTCCTGGTTCAATTTCTTCAGCAGGCTGATGTCCTTGCCGATGTCTTCGCTGGCCAGCTGGGCATTGAGTTCTTCCAGCCGGTTCTGCATGCGGTCCAGCTGCGCCCGCAGGATTCTTTCATGGCGATGCGTGAAGGGGTTCGGCGGGCATTCTAACCAACGTGCCGCCGATCGCCCTTCCCTGTCAGCGTCCGCGGGGAACCGGCAGCAGGCCGGAGGAGCGTTGGCCAGTTCGGGATCACTTGCCGGCGTGGTGGGACGGCAGGGTGGTGGGCCGTGCATGAACTTGGCGGTGAGCGCCCTGAAAGCGCTTCGCACGACGGCGGGGTCTTCGCCCTGGCTAGCATCTTGCGAGCGCGCTCACTTCTCTGCTGGCGCACGAGCGTCGCTGCGGGCGTGCAGTTCCTGGATGAGGGGCACGCTCTGGCGCTGCACCAGCCAGTTCATGAAGGCGCTGACCTGGGTGTCGATGATGCTCTCGGCCTCCGCCACGGCCAGACGGCGGCCTCAGCCGGCATCGACCACTTCGCGCAGGTCGTCGACGGTGTAAGGAAGACATCGTCCAGGCGCGAGACTTCGTCCTCGATGTCGCGCGGGACGGCCAGGTCGATCATCAGCACCGGGCGGTGACGGCGCTGGCGCACGCTGCGCTCCACCATGCCCAGTCCGATGATGCGGCAGGACTGCTGGCGGTGCAGGAGATCACCACGTCAGAAGTTCTCGAGCTGCTGGGGCAGGTCGGATGAGCGCCATGGTGGTGGCGCCGAGCGCTCGGCCAGGGGGCGGGCGCTCCAGCGTGCGGTTGGCGATGACCATCCGCCGGGGTGGGGGCCCAGTGCGCGGCACAGTTCGACTCATCTCGCCCGCGCCGATGAGCGGCACCGAGCAGTCGGCCAGGTTCTCGAAGATCTGCTCGCCCAGGCGCACGCTGGCCGCCGACATCGAGACCGACTGGGCGCCGATGGCGGTCTGCGCGCACTTCCTTGGCGACCGAGAACAGGCGCTGGAACAGCTGGCGCAGGTGGCTGCCCAGCATGTTGGAAACTCAGCTGACGCGCGCGGCCGTCTTCATCTGGCCCCGGGATCTGGGGTTCGCCCAGCACCATGGAATCCAGCCCGCTGGCCACGCGGAAGGCGTGGCGCACGGCGCCCTGGTTGGGCAGCAGGTACAGGTGCTCGGCCAGGTTGCCTTCACCGTCCACGCCCCTGTGGCGGCCGATCCATTCGGTCAGTGCCTGACCGGCCTCGTCAGGGGCGTCGGTCTTGCAGTAGATCTCGGTGCGGTTGCAGGTGGACAGGATGGCGGCTTCGGGCCAGCGACTTCAGGTGGCCACGCAGATCGGACAGGGCTGTGCCGATCGCCTCCTTCGTGGGGAAGGCGAGCTTCTCACGCAGCGCCACGGGCGCCGTGTTGTGGTTGAGTCCGAGCGTCAGCAACGCCATGTCGAATGCATCTATACGTCCTGCATGCCTTGCGGCAGGCAGATTTCAAAACATGCGCCCCCGGTGGGGTGATTGAATACACGAATGGTACCGCCGTGGCGCCTGCAATGGCTTTATGAACCATGGCAGGCCAGCTCGGCACTGCCCTGGGACGACTTCTTGCCGGTGGTCTCGGAACCTGCCGACTGCCAGAAGGGCTTGAAGATGAGCGCCTGCTTGTCGGGCGGCACACCGGGGCCGTGGTCTCGGATGGTAATGCGGAAATGCGGCGCCTGATTGACCAATGTCACTTCGATGCTGCTGTCGATGGGACTGTGGCGGATTCCGTTCTCCACCAGATTGGAGAAGGCGCGGCGCAGCAGGTCGGCATCGCAGCGCAGGATGGCTGCGTCCACCGGGTTGAAGGTCAGGCGGACCTTCTTGGCGTTGGCCGAGAACCAGGCCAGGTCGATCACTTCGGTGAGCAGGTCGTTGAGGTCGTGCTCCTCGGGCTGGATGGGCTTGATTTCGGCGCGGGTGTAGGCCAGGAAGCCGTCGGTGAGTTCCAGCGCACGGCGCGACTGGCGGGCCAGCTCGTCCAGACCGGCGCCACGCTCGGTGCTGTCGGTGGTGGTGCGCAGTTTCTCGATGATGGCCAGGATGGTGGCCTGGGGCGAGCGCAGATCGTGCGACAGGAAGGAGAGGGTCTCCTCCTGTTCGGTCGGCCAGGCGGCGGGCGTCAGGTCCACGAACTGGATCATCCAGCGGCGCTCGTCGGCGCTGGCGCCCGTGCCGCCACGTCCACCCGCCAGTGGCGGCCCTGCGTGTCCTGGGTACTCCCGGCCAGCTGGCGGGCTCGTCCTGAAATTGCGTGGCAGCTTGCCGAAGATGGTCCGGAAGCAGTCCGACAGGGTGGCAGCATTCGCCCACGTTGCCGAAGGCATTGAGAAAGCGCTGGTCAGCGCAGCGGCATAGCTGTTCGTGGTCGGCCACCCAGGACCGGATGGGGCAGGCTCTGCAGGCTGTCCGACAGGAAGCGGTTGAGCTTGGCCACCTGCTGGGCGGCCATCTGCACGCGGTTGAGCTGGGCCGAGATGGGCTCGTGCGAGGCAGGTTCGGCGTTGCGTGTGCCAAAGACGCCGCCAAACAGTTCCAGGGAGCGGGCCTCGGCACGGCAGGCCCTGTCGAGAAAGCAACGGCAGCCGTCGCCAGCTCCAGAGCGGGTAGCCCAGGCAGATGGAGATGAGCATGTCGCCCGGGGCCAGCCACCAGCCGGCGCGGAAGGCCAGCCAGCTGGGTCAGCAGGATCAGGCAGCTGGCCACCACCACGATGATGAGGCCCAGGAACGGGCTGGTGCGGTGAGCAGCGGCATGGTGAGCAGCACCACCAGGACTTCGATGCTGCCCTGCAGGGGTGCCGACAGCGGCTGCTTGAAGTGATGGATGATCTGCGCTTCGGCGGCGACGGCATGTAGCTCCAGCCCCGAGATGCGCCGGGGCCGGGCATCTTCCAGAGGGCTCACGAAGAAGTCGCCCGAGCCGATGGCCCGTGCTGCCCAGCGGTACGCTGCGCCTTCGGCTGTTCCGGGCGAGATGTCGCCGCGCAGCGAGGGCGGCGGCCGAAGGTCGGCGGCAGCTCCTTCAGCGCGCCGGGCGGCATGTGGGTCGCGCACGTCCCAGCGGAGCTCGAGCAGCATGTTCAGCGTCTCGTTGCGGTTGCTCTGACCGTGCGGTCCACCAGGGCCCAGGACAGCGCGGCGGGTGGCCTTCTTCCATGTACGAGACCGCGCACCCAGGCCGCTCGCGGCCGGAATGGAAGCGTGATGTGCGTCAGCGTGTTGCCCGCCGCGATGAGTCCAGCGGGTAGAGCGGCGGGTAGTTGTTGGTGCCTTCTTCCCTGCCCACGGCCAGGATGAGTGCGGGTTTCCCTGGCGGGCGGCATTCTGCAGCGCGGTGCGCAGCAGCTGGTCGTCGTTCGGGCGGGACGAGACCTCGGCAAACAGGATGTCGATGGCCAGCGCTTCAGGGCGGCCTTCGGCGATGCGGTTGATCAGCGCGGCCAGCACCGGACGCGGCCAGGGCCAGCGTCCCACCTGCAGCATGCTGATGTCGTCGATGTCCACGATCACCACCTGACCGGAGGGGCGGGCATCAGCCCAGCGCCAGGTCGATACAGGCGCAGGCTCAGGTAGTCAGGGCGGCGAGGCATGGTCCGTGCCGTTGGTGGGGTCGGGAATGCGCTGGTCGCTGGTCAGGTACTGCGGCCAGGGCCCGAGACCAGATGGTGCCCGCCAGCAGCAGGGTCGTCAGCAGGCTCCATTCCAGCAGGGGCCGGTCGCGCGGGGCAGAGCGGGCCATCCCTGCCCAGCAGGCGCCGAAGGAAGCGGATCGTGGCGCGGGTCAGCGGGGAGAGAGCAGGAGAAAGTCACCGTGGCCGGTACGCACGGGCTCATCGCTGCCCGTACGCACGGCCGGCAGAGGGCGGGCCTCGATGATGGGCGCCCCCACACGCAGCCGGAATTTCTGGGGTTCGCTCCATGGGCCCTGTCGGCCCCTTCTCGACACAGGCCACCCGCCACCAGCGCTCCAGCGGCCTGCGGGGATCCAGACGGATGAGATCCTCAGGGTGGATGGCCACCTCGTCGTGCAGCACCCGGGCAAACTCGGCGTCGCCGGCGACCTGGATGCGGTAGGTGCGGTCTGCCGCGCTGGACGTCTTGCCGCTTGCCTCGGTCATGCCGTCCGCAGCGGGCGTGTCGGCTGTGTCCAGCCACCGGAATCGGACAGGCCGGTCGTCGACCTGCACCTCGTCAGGCTGCGGCTGCAGCCGGGGCGGCAGCGGACGGGCCAGGACCTGCACCTCGGTGGTGCCGACATAGCCCTCGATGCCCGTGCGCGAGATGGCGCTGACGCGCACGTAGTGCGGGCCGTCCCTGCCGCGACGGCAGCACGAGTCGGGTTCCCGGGTACGGGTGTCGAGCAGCACGGCGCTGAAGTCGGGCCGGGTGGAGACTTCCACGTGGTAGGCCGCCGCATCGCCCGCGAGGGCAGGGCAGAGGCAGGCGCGGGGGCGGTCTGCGTCCAGGTGCGGCCCTGGATGCCGCCTAGATCGGGGGCGGGCAGCAGCTGGGCCACGACGGGCTTGCTCTTGGCCGTGAACCAGGCGCCCTTGCCGGCGTCCACATCGGCCGTGGCCTTGCGGTTGCCGGCGGCCGCCCGGCCGCGCAGCACTTCCACCGTGCTGCGCTGGCCTTCGGCATGCACGCGGAAGTGCGTGCGCGCACGGCCGCATTGCCCGAAGGCGTCTTGATGTTGAGCGGGCGGCTGCGCTGCCCGGAGAGTCGGGCTCGATGCTGCCGTGCCTGAGCAGGAAGCCGGCGTCCAGATGACGTTCGCCGTGGTAGGCGCGCAGCCGCTCCAGCCGCACTTCGGTGGCCGACGGGATGCGCAGGCGCGTGCCGTCGGGCAGGAGTGATGACGGCGGCGCTGTCCGGGCCGGTCTGCACCGTAGCGCCTTCGGGAATGGCGGCGCCATCATGCGCCGGCTTGCCGTTCAGCTTCACCTGGTTGGAGGCTGATTCCAGCAGGGCCTGGGCCACCTTGGGCTTGAGCCAGCCCGGCAGCATCTTGAGCGTGGTGCCCGGCTGCAGATGGCGCGGGTTGCCGATGTGGTTGAGCTTCTGCACGTCGCGCCAGCGCTCGGGGGTGTCGAGCTTTTCGCGCGACAGGCCCAGCAGCGTGTCGCCGGGCTGGACGTGGTAGAGAAGGAGTTCGTCGTCGGCGGGGCTGGCCGTTGCCGACGGGGCAGCCGTGGTGCTGTCGGTCGAGGTGCCTTCTGCCAGCGTGAGGCCCGCAGGCAGGGTGCCCAGCAGGGCAAGCAGCCACACGCTGCCATGACGTGCCGGACGGCAAAGGCGGCCGGCGTCGGGCCGTTCCATGGGGGTCACGCCATTTCCTTCAGGGTTGGGCTTCTTTCAGCTGTTTTCCGCAGGCGCAGGGCGCCATCGGCCTCCTCGCCTTCGTCGCGCAGCCGCTCCAGCCGGTAGCCGTAGCTGTAGACCGGCGCCAGCAGGTAGCCGCTTTCCGGTCGCAGCGTAGGCTTGCTGCGCACGCGCGAGACGTGGGTGTCCATGGTACGCGAAGGCACCTCGGAATCACGACCCAACGGCCTCGCGGATGTGTCCGCGCGACGGCGGCTTGCCGATGTTGTTCAGGAACAGCAGCGCCAGCTGGAATTCCTTTTGTGTCAGCTCGACGATACGGCCACTGTCCTGCGCGGTCTGGCGCTGCAGGTCGAAGCGGAAAACGATCGTATTCGAAGATGGTGCCGTGGATGTCGCCCAGGCCGGCGCGGCGCACCAGGGCCTTCAGGCGGGCACGCAGCTCGCCGGCGCGGGCAGGCTTGACCACGAAGTCGTCGGCACCGGCATCCAGCGCGCTGATGACCTCGCTCTCGGCGTCCTGCGAGGTGAGCACCATGACCGGCAGCGGGTTCTTGCGTTCGCGCAGCAGTCGCACCAGCGCCTTGCCGTCCATGCCCGGCAGCATGAGGTCGACGATGCAGGCATCGAAGCTCTCACGCGGCAGGGCCGCCAGGAAGGACGCGGCCTCGTTGAAAAGATGGCAAGTGTCCCCTTCCACGCTGAGCGAATGGAGCAGCTGCGAAGCCACTGCCTTGTCGTCTTCAATGATCGCTATTCTCATCGCCGTATTCTATCGCACGTCCCCGGGCGATATGTGCATCGTTTCATTCTGGGGACGAAATTTGTGTAAAAGGTTGTCCTGACACTCCGGCAGTGTCGGACAGGTTGTTTTCCGCTGTCAAGAACAAGCGGTAGGCGGGATGTTCCGATTCGTTTCGGTACGGGTACCCCAGAGCGGCCAGCACCTGTTCGTAGCAGGGGCCGGTCCTCCAACGGTACCTGAATCCCGGCCAGTGCGCGCCCAAAGTCCGACCCGTGATTGCGATAATGGAACAGCGAGATGTTCCAGTCGGCGGGTAGCGCCTCCAGGAAGCGCAGCAGCGCCCTGGGGCGCTCGGGGAACTCAAGCGGTACAGCACTCGTCGCGGGCCAGCGCCGAGCGCCCGCCTACCAGAGTGGCGCAGGTGCGACTTGGCTAGCTCGTCGTCGGTCAGGTCCAGAGTCTCGAAAGCCGGCCGTGCGCAGACGGTTGGCGATCCGCTCCGGCCTCCTCGCGGCCGCTGACCTGGATGCCCACGTAGATGTGGGCCTTGTCGGAATCGGCAATGCGATAGTTGAACTCGGTGACGGAATGGCGCCCCACCAGCTGGCAGAACTGCAGGAAGCTGCCGCGCCGCTCGGGGATGGTCACGGCAAACACCGCCTCGCGGGATTCACCGATCTCGGCGCGTTCGGACACGAAGCGCAGGCGGTCGAAGTTCATGTTGGCGCCGCTGGCCACCGCCACCAGGGTGCGGTCCTGCACCCTGCTCGCGCTTGGCCCAGGCCTTCAGACCGGCCAGTGCCAGCGCGCCCGAGGGCTCCAGAATGGCCCGGGTGTCCTCAAAGGCATCCTTGAGTGCAGCGCAGATCTGGTCGGTATCCACCAGGATAATGTCGTCGACGTACTGCTTGCACAGTGCGAAGGTCTCGTCGCCTACGCGCTTGACCGCCGTGCCGTCGGCAAACAGCCCCACGTCGTCCAGCGTCACCGGCTGGCCGGCCGCCAGCGACTGGCGCATCGCGTCGGCATCGTAGGTTTCACGCCGATGATCTTGATGCCGGGGCGGATGGATTTCACATAGGCGGCGATGCCGGCAATCAGCCCGCCGCCGCCGATGGCCACGAAGATGGCGTCCACGGGCGCCCGGTGCTGGCGCAGGATCTCGCATGGCAATGGTGCCCTGGCCGGCGATCACGTCCGGGTCATCGAACGGATGCACGAAGGTGAGGCCCTGTTCGGCCTGCAGCTTCAGGGCGTGCTGGTAGGCATCGCTGAAGGAGTCTCCCTGCAGCACCACCTCGCCCCCGCGGGCGTCTGCACTGCGTCCACCTTCAGGGTGGGGGTGGTGACGGGCATGACGATGACGGCCCGGCAGCCCAGCTTGCGTGCCGACAGCGCCACACCCTGGGCATGGTTGCCGGCCGAGGCGCAGATCACGCCCCGGGCGCGTTCCTCGGCGCTGAGGTTGGCCATCTTGTTGTAGGCACCGCGCAGCTGAACGAGAACACGGGCTGCATGTCCTCGCGCTTGAGCAGCACCGCGGTTGCCCAGGCGTGCCGACAGTGCCGGGGCGGGATCCAGCGGGGTTTCTTCTGCCACTTCGTAGACGCGGGCGTTCAGGATCCGTTTCAGGTACTCGATGGACATGGGCAGAGGAACAGGCAGAGATAAAGGAATGCGGTCCCTATAATACGGCGCTTTTGCTGCAGTCCTTTCGGGCGGCGTGCGACCCTGCCGAGGTCCTGCTGCCCGGCCGCCGGGCCATTTCAATGCTCCAGACACTTCTCGACCAGGCGCTGACCTGGTTTGCGCTGCCCAAGAACGGGCTGGTCACCGTCTTCGTGGTGGCGCTCGTTTCGGCCACCTTGCTGCCGCTGGGTTCAGAGCCCGCCGTCTTTGCCTACGTCAGCATGCGGCCCGACCTCTTCTGGCTGGCCATGGTGGTGGCCACGGCCGGCAACACGCTGGGGGGCGTCATCAACTACTGGATGGGGCGCGGCGCCAAGCATGTCATGGCGCCCGACCGTCAGACCCACTACCTGAAGTGGTTCGAGCGCCTGGGCCGCGGGCCCTGCTGTTCTCCTTCCCTGCCCGCAGTGGGCGATCCGCTGTGTGCCGTGGCCGGCTGGCTGCGCCTGCCGCTGGCACCTTCCATCCTGTGGATGGCGCTGGGCAAGTTCCTGCGCTACGTGTTCATGACTGGCATGCTGATGTGGGTGCCCGACAGCTGGTGGACCTCGCTGAAAGGGCTTTTCTGAGGCTGAATCATGAATGCCTGGTGTTCATTTGATGAATGAAGCCCGTTTTGCGGTGCACCCCAGGCGGGTGTCTCTTTCATCCGACAGACGGGGCCTGGTGGGGGATTGGCGTGGCATCGGATTTGCTGCACCGCAGGGGCGACAAACAGCTTCATTCGGGGAAGAAGCGGCATCTGGCGCACGGCCCGCGGCCCTTTTTCACGGATTTGCCGGGGCTGATTCAGGGGCTTTGTTGCGATGCAGCATGTTATTCAATTTGTGAATGGCGGTTATTGATAGGCGGGGGTTGTCGTTGTCAGGGGCGATACAGCATTCTCTCTTCCGAGCCCCATTCTCCTGCCCCTCCTTTCCGCTTCGGAGCTTCCGGAAATGCCCCCCCACGTCGGCCACCCTGCCCGTAGACGCAGCCGTGGTTCAATCCGCCCCGACTGCCTCGTCCTCGTACAACGCTGAACGCCCTGGCCATCATCAAGCCTCATGGCGGTGATGACTGCCTTGGCCGTTGCCCTCATCGTCGTGGTCACCACCTGGTTCACCGAGCTCAATGCCATCTCGGGCATGATGGACGACTTCTGGGCGCATGCACGCGCCAAGGTCATCAGGGGGTGGCATCGGCATCGGCGTGCTGGCCATTGCCATGGTTTCCACCTGGGTCAAGCTCGTCAAGCGCCTGGCGCGCGTCGACTGGATCGACTGATCGACGGTCGGCATATCTGCCGCCCGTGCCCTGAGGGGCGGCATCCTTGCCGCTCTTGTCCGACCTGACACAACCTGCCATCTCTGTCACGCATCTTGCGCTTTGTGTTGGGTCGTGCGGCATGGCCGCAACGTTTCCATGAAACAATGCTGCTGCAAGCCTTTCCAGTGCGCGCAGCACCACGACTAATTTCGCTCGCTTCTCGCCCGCCGCGTCCGTGTCGGGCAGTCTGCCTACCACGTCCGTGGTGGCCCATCCCGCAAAACTCCCTGCCTCCAGTCACCCAGGCGTTGCCCGGCCCGGTCCGCGGCGTGCCGGCTGGCTGGTGCTGTCTGCCGCCATGCTGATGCTTGGCTGCTCGGCCGCTGGCAGTGGTGATGCCGGCACTGTAGGTGCTGCTGGCGGAAGCGGAGCAGGTGGCAGTGGCGGGGACTCGTCCATTTCGCTGTTACCGGCACCAAGGGTTGCACCACGCTCCCTGGCCAAGCACAAGCAGCGTCGGCTCAAGTCCATCGACATCCAGGCAGGTGCAGGGCAGGGTGTGCCCGATCTGCCTCGTCCGACAGAGGCCTGCCGGCGGCTGACCCGGCCTACGGCAACCGTGTGGTGCGCGTCACCGATCACGCCGAGGAGAAGCTGGCGCACTTTGCCCGGCACGACTATTCACGCCGCCAGGCCTTCAATGCCGATGGCAGCCGCATCCTCATCGGCGCCAACGATGGCACCTGGCACCTGTACGACGGCAATACGCTGGAGTATGTGGAAAAGCTCTCCAAGCCGGCTGGCGATGCCGAGCTGCAGTGGCATCCCACCGATCCCGACCTGCTTTTACTTCATGCCCGCCAACGGCCTGGGCATGATGCTCTGACGAGCTGAACGTCAAAAGCGGCTCGGTACGCGAGGTGGCGGACTTTGGCGACCGCCTGAAGAAGATCTGGCCCGAGCGCGGCTGCGGCCTGGACCAAGGCCGAGGGAGCGCCTTCGGCCGACGGTCGTTACTGGTGCTTCATGGTGGACGACGCCGAGTGGCACTCGCTGGGCGTCTTTGCCTGGGACATGAAGGAAGACCGCATTCTGGGCAAGATGGACACCAGGGGGACCGGCCCGACCACGTGAGCATGAGTCCGGGCGGCAAGCGCTGCGTGGTCTCGGGCGACACCGAAGGCGTGGGCACCCGTGCCTGGACGCTGGACTTCAGAAGTACACCCAGCTGCACCACAGGTCCGAGCACTCCGACATTGCCGTGGACGGGCAGGGGCGCGATGTATGTCTCCATCGACTATCAGAGCCCCGACGGCGATGTCTTCGCGACCGATCTGGAAACGGGCAAGCGACGACGCTCTTCAAAAACCTATCTGGATCACAGCGCCACCGCGCTGCACTCTCGGGCGGGCTTTCAAGAAGCCGGGCTGGGTGCTGGTTTCCACCTACGCCGCTGACGGCAAGCGCCAGTGGCTGCACGAGAAGCTGATGGCTGTGAGCCTGACGCCGCATCCGCAGGTGAAGGGGCTGGCCTACCACCACGGCGCCACATGGCTACTGGACCGAGCCGCAGGCCACCGTCAACCCCGATTTCACCCGTGTGCTGTTCAACTCAACTGGGGCTCGAGCAGCGACACCGACATCGACAACCTACATGGTGGTGCTGCCCAAGGATGCCCTGGACTGACCTGCCTTGCCGGATCAAGCATGACTGACAACCGCCCCTGGAAGCCCCCCGATTGCCCGCTCTGCCATCCAGCGGGGAAGACGTTCTCTGGCAGGACGAGCGGCTGCGCGTCATTCACGTGGGAACCGAAGCGGGGCAGCCCGCCTATTTCCGTGTCATCTGGCAGCAGCATCTGCCCGAGATGACCGATCTGTCCGATGCCGACAGGCTGTATCTGTGGCGCGTGCTGTCGGTGCTTGAAGATGGCGTGCGCCGTCATTTCCGGCCCGCCAAGGTGAATCTGGCCAGTTTTTGGCAACCAGGTGCCGCATCTGCACTGGCACCCTCATCGGTCGCTGGCCGTCCGACCCGCAGTTTCCGGGTCGGTCTGGTCGCCGGTCTTGCGCCCGGCTGATAGTGAAGAGCACCGTGCCGTTGCGGAACGGGTCTCGGCAGCGCTGCCGGCCTTCCGAAGCTGGCTGGCCGGCGCGCTTTCTGCGTGAAATCTCCATGGGGGCCGGCCTTCGGCGCGGGCCCTTCAGGATCAGTTGGCTTCCAGGCAGCGATAGAGCAGCGGGCCGTCCACCACTTCATTCACGCCGCTGGCGGGCACCAGGCCGGCAATGATGGCCTCATTGCGCTTGCTGTGCCACGAGAAACCCTGGTGACGCGGCGACAGGGGCGTCGGACGTGACATAGCGCAGGCCCGAGGCGGCGGGGCCTTCGTGCAGCGTGTATTCCTTGTTGCCGAACTTCAGCTCCACCACGGCATCGCCGGGCTGGTTGTCGGGCGGCATCTTGTAGAACTGGCCTGCACTTCCTCGGTGCGCACCAGACCCAGTGCCTGGGCTTCCTTGGTCGGCACGCAGCTCATCGTCATCGTGGCGGTCACTTCCAGGTTGCTGGCCGGGGCCGGGGCGGTCTGGGCAGCAGCCGGTGCGGCAGCCTCTTTCGTGGTGGTCGAGGCACTGTCCTTCGAGGAGGGCAGGTGGCTGCAGGCAGCCAGCGCCAGGCCGGCCAGCAGGGCAGCAGCCTGCAGCGGCAGGCGGGACAGGCCGGCTGGCTGCCGGCGGCGGAAACGTGTTTCGACATGGAATGCAACTCCTGGTGAGTGCTGGCGAGGAAGGAACCCTGGCGGCCGCGTGACGCGCCACTGGGCACACAATATCGAGGCCGCCGAAAACAGCAACGGCCGACGGTCTGCCGCCGATGACCGACGGGCGAGAACGTATCGGCCTGCGCCAATCAGGTACCATCACAGGATCGGCGTGGGCCTGGCCCCGCCCTGAAGATTATCAGAGTCTGCCCGGCAGGCACTGTTCAACAACCCGGTGTTGCAATCCCGTCATCATGGCTGGCCTGGCTCCAGAATACCCCGCTTCCCACCAACATCGTTGTCCACCAGCGCTCGCGCGAGCTGGGTGTGGACTTCAGTGACGGCTCCGCCTTCCGCTTCAGCTTCGAGTTCCTGCGCGTCAATTCGCCCTCGGCCGAGGTGCAGGGCCATTCGCCCTGACCAGGCCGTGCTGCAGTACGGCAAGCGTGAAGTCCTGATCACCGAGATCGAGCAGGTGGGCGAGTACGCCATCCGCCCGGTCTTCAGCGATGGCCACGGTTCCGGCATCTATTCCTGGGACTATCTCTACCAGCTGGGCGAGGACCAGGATGTCCTCTGGAAGGACTACCTGGCGCAGCTTGACGCCCGGGGACTCAGCCGCGACGGCAACGCCGAACCACCGCCACCCAAGCACCACGGCGGCTGTGGGGGCGGCGGCTGTGGCAGTGGCGGCTGCGGCGGCTGATCCGGCCCGGCCCATTCGCGTTATGGCCGCTTCCGGGGCAGTCCCAGCCCCCTGGCGTGCCGCTTCCGGGTGAGCACGCTTCTCACCCGCAGACAAAACACACCATTCACGGAGGCTTTCATGCCCGACACCCACGAGAAAACCCATTTTGGCTACCAGCAGGGTCAGTGCCACCGAGAAGGCTGGCCGGGTGCGTGGCGTGTTCGATTCGGTGGCCAGCCGCTATGACCTGATGAATGACCTGATGTCGGGCGGTCTGCACCGGCTCTGGAAGCACTTCACCGTGGGTCAGGCGGCCCTGCGCCCTGGCATGAAGGTGCTGGATCTGGCCACCGGCAGTGGCGACCTGGCCCGTGCCATGGCCAAAAAGCCTGGCGTCGAGGTCTGGATGACCGACATCAACGCCGCCATGCTGGCCGTGGGGCGTGACCGGGCGCTGGATGACGGCCTGACTGTCCCCACCGTGCAGTGCGACGCCGAGAAACTGCCGTTCCCCGACAAGAGCTTCGATCGTGTGACGCTGGCCTTCGGCCTGCGCAACATGACCCACAAGGAAGAGGCCCTGAAGGAGATCCACCGCGTCCTCAAGACTGGCGGCAAGGCACTGGTGCTGGAATTCTCCAAGGTCTGGGAGCCGCTGCGTCGCCCCTATGACGCCTTCTCCTTCGGCGTGCTGCCCCTCATCGGCAAGGTCGTCGCCCACGACGCCGAGAGCTATCGCTACCTGGCCGAATCCATCCGCATGCACCCCGACCAGGAAACCCTGGCCCAGATGTTCCGTGACGCCGGCTTCGGTCAGGTGCGCTACTTCAACATGACCGCCGGCGTGGTGGCACTGCACCAGGGCGTGCGGCTGGACTGATTCCGGGCCTGACCTGATCCCTTGCCCCAATCTCGCCGGGGCGGCCTGCGGCACGCTGCATGTCGGGCCTGCCGCCCGGTGGCCCGGCCGCCCCTGCACAAACGGGCGTTGTGGTTTTCCGTTTCCTGTTGTATTTTTGGCGGACCGCCCCCATCTACGGCGGAGGTCACACACACATCGTGTTTTTCATGCACGTTGGGTGGTCGATCCGAGCGGATGCCCGGTAGATGACCGAAAAAGCCTGGCCGAGCCCTCGGCCCCCGGAAAGCGCCCATTTTCGGCCTTCTCCAGTTTCCCGTTGCCCAACCACACATTCGCTTGGACAGAGGAACTCACATGAAAAAAATTCCTGATGATGCTGATGGTCGTGCTGGCCAGCTCGGTCATGCTCTTTACCGACAGCGCCGAAGCCGCCCGGATCGGTGGCGGCCGCAGCGTCGGCCGCCAGAACAGCACCATTCAACGTGCCGCACCGGCTCAGCAGAACAACGCCATGGCCAACAACCGGCAGCAGCAGGCTGCCCAGGCCAACAACGGCCGCCGCCCCGGCTTCGGCATGGGCCTGCTGGGCGGTCTGGCCGCCGGTCTGGGCCTTAGCGCCCTGGCCTCGGCCTTCGGCCTGGGCGAAGGCTCCGGCATCTTCCTGCTGATGCTCCTGCTGGCAGGGCTGGCCATCTTTGCCTTCCGCATGTTCGGCAAGCGCCTGCAGCAACAGCAGCAGGCACAGGCTGCCGGCAGTGGCGCACCGTTTGCTGGCAACCTGCGTGACGCCTTCAACAGCGGCGAGCAGGGCCAGAACGACATGTTCCGCCAGAACAGCAACGCCGGTGGCCTGTTCAGCCAGACGCCGGCGGCCGGTGCGAGCTCAGGCTCCGGTCGGTGCTGCCGACACGGGCGTCAGCGGCTACACCGCTGCCATGCAGGTGCCTGGCGGTTTCGACACCGAAGCCTTCGTGCGCCAGGCCAAGGTCCAGTTCGTCCGCCTGCAGGCTGCCTTCGACGCCCGCAACGCCGACGACCTGCGCGAGTTCACCTCGCCTGAGATGTTCGGCGAGCTGAACATCGACATGATGCAGCGCGGCAGCACCCCGCAGACCACCGAAGTGGTCGAGCTGAATGCCGAACTGACCGGCATGCACCAGGAAGGCCCCATCCTGGTGGCCAGCGTGCTCTTCAGCGGCCTCATCCGCGAAGAGCCCAACAGCCCGGCCGAGCCGTTCTCCGAGATCTGGAACTTTACCCGCCCCGCCTCCGGCGCTTCCGGCTGGGTGCTGGCCGGCATCCAGCAGCCCAACTGATCGGCTGATCGGCACCCAGGCCACGGCGCCCTGAGTCGGCGCCGGGCGGGTTAGGGGGCGGCTCCTTCACGAAGCCCACGCCCCCAACCCTCTAGAGGGCACACCCGCCCCCACGCGTGCATGCGTCGGGGCGGGTTTTTGCTTCAAGGGTGCCTCGTCATGAATCACACCGCGGGGTGCTTCCCTGGCTAAATGCCTGCAGTGTCAACGGGTAATTCCGTCCGCTCGTTCGTATCCGTGTCAGGTTGTGCCTTCAAGCTGGGCGCATGCCACCGACAGGGAGCAAACAATGAGCAAGACCCCCGACATCCTGAAGAATCCTCTCACCAACAAGGGCACGGCCTTCACCCTGGAAGAGCGCGCCCGGTATGGACTGACCGGCCGGCTGCCGGTGGCCGTGGAGACGCTGGAGCAGCAGGCCGCGCGCGCCTACCGCCAGTACTCCGGCTATGAAAGCGACATCGAGAAGTACGTCTCACCTGGACCAGCTGCACAACCGCAACGAGGTGCTCTACTACCGGTTGCTGACTGATCACCTGGTGGAAATGCTGCCCATCGTTTACGACCCCACCGTCGGTGAGGCCATCAAGAAATGGAGCCGGGACTACCGTCGTTCGCGCGCCGTGTACCTGGATGTGAATCATCCCGAGAATGTTCGAGCATCCTTCGAAACGCTGGGCCTGGGGCCCGATGACGTGGACCTGCTGGTGGTCTCGGATGCAGAGGAGATCCTGGGCATCGGTGACTGGGGCGTGAACGGTACCGATATCTCCGTTGGCAAGCTGGCTGTCTACACGGCCGCCGCGGGTATCCACCCTGACCGGGTGATCGCCGTGAATCTGGACGTGGGCACCGACAACGAGCAGCTGCTCAACGATCCCGCCTACCTGGGCAATCGCCATGCCCGTGTGCGTGGCGAACGCTACGAGCGCCTCATCGATACCTATCTGCGGGTGGCCAGTGAAATGTTTCCCCGGGCGCTCCTGCACTTCGAGGACTTCGGGCCGGGCAACGCTCGCCGCATCCTGGTGAAGAACCGCGAGCGCTACCGCATCTTCAACGATGACATGCAAGGAACCGGCGCCATCGTCATGGCAGCCGTGATCTCCGGGCTGAAGGTGACGAAACAGGGCTTTGCCGATCAGCGACTGGTGGTGTACGGCGCGGGTACCGCCGGCACCGGCATGGCCGACCAGATCAGCGCCGCCATGGAACGTGACGGCCTGAGCCGTGAAGCAGCCAGGAAGCGTGTCTGGCTGATCGACATCAACGGTCTGGTGACCGATGACATGCAGGGGTTGCCCGACTACCAGCAGGAATACGCCCGCCCGGCTGCCGAGGTTTCCAGCTGGAAACGGCAGGACGGCAAGATTGGTCTGCTGGAGGTCGTGAAGCAGGTCAAGCCCAGCATCCTCATCGGAACCTCCACCGATCACGGGAGCCTTCACCAAGGAGGTGATCGAGGCCCTGTGCGCCGGCGTGGAGCGCCCCATTCTGCTGCCTCTGTCCAACCCCACCGAACGCATCGAGGTCCTCCCGTCGGATGCGATCCCCTGGTCCGGCGGCAAGGCACTGGTGGCCACGGGCATTCCCGTCGAGCCGTCAGCTACCAGGGGACGAAGTTCCATATTGGCCAGGGCAACAATGCGCTGCTCACCCAGGTCTGGGCCTGGGTGTCATCTGTTTCGGGGGCGCGGCACGTCACCGATGGCATGCTGCTGGCCGCAGCCCAGGCGGTGGCCGGACAGGTCAACCCGCAGGAGCTGGGGGCCTCGCTGCTCCCGCCCGTGGACAATCTGCGCGCCTCGTCCGCCACTGTGGCAGTTGCCGTGGCCAAGCAGGCTGTAGCCGAGGGTGTGGCCACCCGCCAGCATGACAACTGGGTGCAGGCCGTGCAGGATGCCATGTGGCAGCCGGCATATCCGGCCGCTTCATGACAGGTGCGACCCTGGAGCATGCCTCGTTATCTCCGGATGCCTATAATGGCCGCCAGTTCCGCCGAGATATCGCCATGTTCCCAGATCCCGCTCCCCGTTGCCCAGCTGGTGCTGTCGGCCATCAATCACGTCACCGGCCAGCAGCCCTGGCTGCGTGAACTGCTGGCCAGTCACGCGGGCCACGTGGTGCGCATCCGGGCCTTGCCGCCCACCGCAGGCGGGCAGGGGGCAAGGCAGCGCCTCGTCCCGCGAAGGCGGGCACTGCTCCGCGTTCGGCCGTAGCCCCGAGGGTCAGCGCCGAACCGGCATCCGACGAGGGCTTTCTGCGCCTGCCCACTCCTGCAGGCCGATGCCCGCATCGGCGTCGACGGCATGCTGACCGCTGTTTCCGGCGAGGAGCCGGCCGTGGTGCTGACGGCGCGCCCCACCGTGGATGCGCTCTTTCGGGTGCTGCGCGAGGCCCGCTGGCGCTGGGCGCCACGCTGCGCATCGAGGGCGATGTGATGCTGGCCCAGGCCCTGGGCGACGTGGCCAAGGCCCTGCACTGGGACGTGGAGGAAGACCTCAGCCAGGTGGTGGGCGACGTGGCTGCGCACCGCGCCGGCCAGTTCTGGCGCGATGCCCGGGTGCATGCCGCTGAAGTGGGCAGCCGGCTGCAGGACGCCCTGTCCGATCATCTGTCTTCCGGCACGGGCGTGCTGGTCTCTCGGCCGAGTTCGAGGACTGGTCCGACGGCGTGCGCCGCCTGGCCCAGCGGCTGGATCAGCTGGAAGAGACGCAGGGGCGTTGAGCGGGGACGGCCAGGTCAGTCCGAGAGGGGCTGCTTCTTGAGCCGGTATCGATCCAGCACGTCCTGGATCGGGACGGTCTTCAGCTTGCGGGCGCGGAGGACCGCCAGACGCCGCGCCATCTCGGTGGGGATATGAATGGTCGGCATGGTCGCCTCACGGTGAACAACGATCGAAGAGCGCCTGAATCTCCCGGGCGTTACCCATCTTTGCCGCCAGGCAGAGCTGCAACAGAATGCGGGCCTTGCGGGCGTCCAGCCAGCCGGCTGCGATGAAGTCCAGCGCATCGTCGCCGTCTTCCGGCCTGGCTTCCGTATTGCGCCCCACATAACCTTCCGGTACCCGACTGGCGCGCACCACCAGACAGCCCTCCTGGCGCGCCTTGGCCAGCGCCGCCCGCATGGGCACCGGCATGGTGCCGACGCCCGTGCCGGCCAGAACCAGACCCTGGCAGCCGCGGGACAGCAGCCATTCCACCATGGCGGGGTCAGCATCCACATGCTGGGGCACGATGCTCACCGGGGGCAGCGTCATTGAGGACGCATCGCCTTCCGACAGGGCTGGCACAGCAGCCGGGTGCGCCAGCGGCAATGTCGCAAACAGGCCCTGCAAGCCTGAGGGCCGCCAGCGCTGGCTGCCAGCACGGACGGTCCGCCTCCAGCCAGGCCACCGGCTGGCCAAAGCGCTGCGCAAAGGCATCCGTCCGGTTGGCGTGCTGCTTGTACACACGCATCCGCACGTAGCACCCGGCCGCCAAAGCTCACGAGCACCCCGCCGATGCCGGCCTGTCGCGCTGCCAGCGCAAAGCGGCAGGCATCGTACAGATTGCCCGGCCCGTCGGCACTGAGCGCACTGGCCGGCCGCATCGCGCCCTGTCAGCAGTACCGGCCGCGTGGCCGGCAGCACCAGCGACAGGAAGAATGCCGTCTCCTCCAGCGTGTCGGTGCCGTGCGTGATGACAATGGTATCGGGCGCCTTGTCACCGCTCAGCCACGCTCGCAGCCGGCCCGTCAGCTGCAGCCAGTGTGCCCCGCTCATCTGTTCACTGGGGATCGAGAAGACCCTGTTCGGTGGCCAGCCGCCCCTCAGGCACCAGGGCCGACAACCCCGGCACGGAATCCAGAATCTGCCCGATGGGCAGCGCCCCGCCTGGTAGCCGGCTGTGCTGCCTGTCGACGGGGCCACCCGGCAATGGTGCCGCCCGTGCCGATGATCAGGAGCGAAGGGGGAGGTTGCGGTGGAGGAGGGCATGACAGAGAGACCGGGGTGTGTCGGGGAAACGGCAGACAGGGGGCGGTCGGTGCGTGGGTACGGCTCGCATGCAAAAACGACCCGCGTGCGGAAACGACCCGCATGCGGAAACGGCTCCCGTGCGGAAATGGCCGGTACCGACCGCACGGCAAGTGTAGCCCATGGGGTGTGCACTCATTCAGCGCCCCGGGCATGGCCGGCTCCGCAAGGATGGCCGGGTAAAACCAGGGGCAAAAGCGCCGGAAGGAGGCGTTCGCTGGATACACTCGAAGAACCTGGCATCGGGCAGGGCAGCGGCGGGACAGGGCCGCCTTTTTCAGCCCCGGATGACCGGTACACACGAGCAGCCCATAAAGATGCTGCCACCGAGGAAGACAGCGGCCATCCGCGCGGCCGACTGCCTGCCCGCAAAGCCACAGACAGGGGGCGACGCCATGCGACAAGACCAGACCGACACCCGCGCCGAAACCACCGTATCGGCCAGCAGGGCACGTTCCCCGCTGGGCGGCTGGTGGATATCCCTCGTCTACGGCCTGGTGCCCTCGGTCCTGGTCCTGACCCCCATCGACGGACGCCTGGGCCAGGTCAGCACCACCTCCATCGCCGGCGTGCTGGTCTATCTTGCCTTCACCTGCTGCTGCTGCGCCAGTCCGCCCGCAACCGCATCGACGAACCCATCTGGTTCATCGTGCTGCTCTTTGTCTTTGCGGCTGCCATCCCTGCTGTTTGGCCGGGGGTGGCGGAGTGGTTGGGGGTGTGACGGAAGCCCGGATTCCGGAAGAGGCACACTACCTGTGCAGTGCGTTGCAGGCACGGGCGTCATGATCAGGAGGCAGGCGTATCGGGACTGACGCCGATTCGCGCCAACTCCACAAACCCCCGCAGATAGTCCACTTCATCCTCGCCCTCCCGGAAGCCCAGGAAGATCTGCTTGGCCACGCCGTGAGGGCCCAGGCGCAGCGGCACCACGGCAAAGCGCTGCATGTTCTCTTCGACCAGCCAACGGGGAAGGGCGGTCACGCCCCGGCCGCTTTCCACCATCTGCAGCATGATGTCGGTGGTCTCGATCTGCCGGTGATGCCGGGGGCGATGCCGGCGGGGGTCAGGAACTGGGTGTAGATGTCCAGGCGGTCAATGCCGACGGGGTAGGTGATCAGGGTCTCGTTGGCCAGCTGTTCGGGCTGCACGTCGGTGCGGTGGGCCAGCGGGTGGCTCTGTGCCACCACCAGCACCTGTTCATAGTCGAAGACGGCTTCGTAGCGCAGGCCGGGGCGGTACAGGGGGTCGGGAGTCACCAGCAGGTCGATCTCGTCGTTGAACAGGGCCCCGATGCCGCCGAACTGGAATTTCTGCTTCACGTCCACGTCCACGGCGGGCCAGGCGCGCAGGTAGGAGCCACCACTTTCAGCAGCCATTGGTAGCACGGGTGGCATTCCATGCCGATGCGCAGGGTGCCGCGTTCGCCGCGTGCAAACTGGCGAAGACGTTCTTCGGCGTGCTCTAGCTGGGGCAGCAGCCGGTTGGCAATGCCCAGCAGGTAATGTCCGGCCTGGGTGGGGCGCAGGCTGCGGCCTTCGCGGTGCCAGACGGGGGTGCCCAGCTGGTCTTCCAGCTTGCGGATGCAGTGGCTGAGGGCCGGCTGGGTGAGGTGCAAGCGTTCGGCGGCGGCGGTCAGCGAGCCGTGCCGGTCGACGGCCTGGATGATTTCCAGGTGGACGCGTTCCAGGAAGGAGGCCATGCGCAATCCATGAAAATTATTGATCGATTGATGAAAGAATAGCATTTTCATTTATGAATGTGCCTCTCTACCATGCGGCCCTGCTTATCGGCAATGCATGGAGAAGATCATGGCGACACCCATTCCCTGGGGTTTCCGCGTATTGGTGCGCGGCGGGAACTGAAAATCCGCATTGGAGGCCTACTGGCGGGGCGAGTCCTCGCGCGAGGCGCTGCAGCAGGTTGGCGCAGCACTGCGCAGCCGTCACTGGCAGGACCAGTCGGGCCTGGACTGGGTGCCGGTGGGGGATTTCTCGTTCTACGACCAGGTGCTGGACATGAGCTTCACGCTGGGCAATCTGCCGACGCGAGTGCGTGGCTATGCGGGTGATGACCTGGACAACTACTTCCGGGTGGCGCGGGGGCGTTCAGCGCCGGGTACCGAGCCGGCTGGGCAGGAGAGCCAGGCTGTGGCCCCCGCGCTCGGGCAGGATTCTGCCCTGGCGGAAAGTTCCGCTGACAAGGCGGCCTGTGGCTGTGCAACGGGTGCGCACGATGCTGCCGGGACCGGTGTGGCCGCAGGCGAGATGACCAAGTGGTTCGACACCAACTATCACTACATCGTGCCGGAGTTTGGCGCCGACACGACCTTCCGGCTGGATCCGTCGCGGATCCTGGCGCAGCTGGCCGAAGCCCGGGCACAGGGCGTGGCGGCCAAGCCGGTGCTGCTGGGTCCGGTCAGCTATCTGGCGCTGGGCAGGTGCGTGATGCGGCGCATCCCGATCTGGACCGTCTGTCGCTGCTGCCACGGCTGCTGCCGGTGTACACCGAGCTGCTGCAGATGCTGGCCGACGCAGGGGTGGAATGGGTGCAGATCGATGAGCCGATTCTGGCGACCGAGCTGTCGCCGGACTGGCAGCATGCGCTGAACCTGGCCTATCACCACCCTCAAGAGCGTGCGCATCAAGGTGCTGCTGGCCACGTATTTCGGGCCGCTGAAAGAGAATGCCTGGCTGGCGGCGAATCTGCCGGTGGCGGGGCTGCATCTGGACGCCATCCGCGGACGTGAGGACGTCAAGCCATTGCTGAACCTGCTACCGGCGCACAAGGTGCTGTCGCTGGGGGTCATCGATGGTCGCAACATCTGGAAGACCGACCTGGAAGAGGTGCTGGCCTGGCTGGAGCCAGTTGCGGCGCGCCTGGGCGACCGGCTGTGGCTGGCACCGTCGTGCTCGCTGCTGCATGTGCCGGTGGATCTGGCCAGCGAGGACAGGCTGGATGCCGAGCTGAAGTCGTGGCTGGCCTTCGCGCGTCAGAAGCTGGACGAGCTGTGCGTGCTGGCCCGGGCCATCAATGAAGGGCGTGATGCCGTGCGGGACGAGCTGGCTGCCCATCGCCAGGCTGTCGAGTCGCGCCGTCGTTCGCCGCGTGTCCACAACCCGGCCGTGCAGGCAGCGATGGCCCAGTGCACCACGGAGGCGGCAACGGCACGCCAGAGCCCCTATGCGGTGAGGGCGCAGCGTCAGCAGGCCCGCTTCCAGCTGCCGGCGTTTCCCTCCACCACCATCGGCTCCTTCCCGCAAACGGCTGAAATCCGCCAGGCGCGTCGTCAGTTCAAGGCCGGCGAGATTGATGCTGCGGCTTACGAGCTGGCCATGCAGGCCGAGGTGGCCCGCTGCGTGCGTGAGCAGGAGATGCTGGGCCTGGACGTGCTGGTGCATGGCGAGGCCGAGCGCAACGACATGGTGGAGTATTTTGGCGAGCAGCTGGAAGGCTATGCCTTCAGCCGTTTCGGCTGGGTGCAGTCCTACGGGTCGCGCTGCGTGAAGCCGCCCATCCTGTTTGGTGACATCAGCCGTCCGCATCCGATGACGGTGGCCTGGGCGCAGTACGCACAGTCGCTGACGGATCGGCCGCTGAAGGGCATGCTCACCGGTCCGGTGACGATGCTGAACTGGTCGTTCGTGCGGGATGATCAGCCGCGTGCCACGACCTGCCGGCAACTGGCGCTGGCCATCCGCCAGGAAGTGCTGGATCTGGAAAAAGGCCGGCATCGGCATCATTCAGATCGACGAGGCGGCGCTGCGCGAGGGGCTGCCGCTGCGTCGGGCGCAATGGCAGGAGTACCTGGGCTGGGCGGTGGAGTGCTTCGAATCACGGCCAATGGTGTGGCCGACGACACCCAGATCCATACCCACATGTGCTATTCGGAGTTCAACGACATCATGCCCGCCATTGCAGCCATGGATGCGGACGTGATCACCATCGAGACCTCGCGCTCCGACATGGAGCTTCTGGATGCCTTCGATGACTTCAGCTATCCGAACGAGATCGGGCCTGGCGTCTACGACATCCATTCGCCCAACGTGCCCACGGTGCAGCACATGGTGGACCTGATGGAGAAGGCGGCGCAGCGCATCCCGGCCGAGCGGCTCTGGGTGAACCCGGACTGTGGCCTGAAGACGCGCCAATGGCTGGAAGTGCTGCCTGCGCTGGCCGGCATGGTGCAGGCTGCACGCCAGCTCCGGGAGCGGCATGCCAGCTGATCAGGGTTTTCCCTGCCCCATCCCTTTCCGGGGCTCTTCCTGACCGCCAAAGCCGCAGCAGCACTCTCAGTCCGTAGTACATTCAACACACTTTTCAACCTTTCGGTGCGCCTGGCGCGCCAGGGGCTGATGGGCCGGGCGTCCGAGCAGGTCTTCCGGTCAGAACCACGAGACCTGTTCCGGGTGTGTTGCGTTGCCGTCCCTTCGTGCCGCCCGGGCGCGCAAGGAGAGGCTCATGCCACGTCACGTCCCGGACACTTTCTTCGGCCATCCCCGGCCGCTGTCCACGCTCTTTCACATCGAGCTGTGGGAGCGTTTTTCCTATTACGGGATGCAGAGCATCCTGCTCATCTACCTCTACTATGAGGTCACCCGGGGAGGACTGGGCATCGACCAGGGGCTGGCAGGGCGGCATCGTCGGCATCTATGGGGGCAGTGTCTATCTGGCCACCATCCTGGGCAGCTGGCTGGCCGACCGGGTGCTGGGAGCCGAGCGCACGCTGTTCTATTCCGGCATCGTGGTGATGCTGGGGCACATCGCGCTGGCGCTGGTGCCGGGCATTTCCGGGCTGGTGCTGGGTCTGGTGTGCATTGCGCTGGGCAGTGGCGGGGTGAAGTCCTCGGCCAGTTCCATGGTGGGGGCGCTTTACGAGAACCCGCAGTGGCATGCGCTGCGCGATGCGGGCTTTTCCATCTTCTACCTGGCCGTGAACATCGGCGGTTTCTTCGGGCCGCTGCTGACCGGCGTGCTGCAGACCGAGATGGGCTTCCACTATGGTTTTGGTGCCGCGGCGCTGGGCGTAGCCTTCGGGCTGTGGCGCTATGCGCGCGGTCGGGCAGGGCTGCCGCAGCTGCCGGTGCCCAATCCGCTGTCGCCGGCACAGCGCGTGCGCGTGCAGCTTGCCGCTGTTGCCGTGATCGCAGTGGTCGGTGCGCTCTTCGGGGCGAATATCATCCACACGGGCAATTTCTCGTCGGTGGTGCTGGGCATCAACATCGTGGCGGTGCTGGGCTACTTCGGGCGCATGCTGCTGGGCCCCGGTTTCTCGGCCAGCAAAGCGCCACGTGTTGGCCTACGTGCCGCTTTTTCCTGGCAGCCTGCGTGTTCTGGATGCTGTGGTTCCAGGTGTTCACGTCGGTGGTGGTGTACTTTGACGAGACGGTGGTGCGCCGCATCGGGGACTGGGAGGCACCGGTGTCCTGGTCGCTTCGGCCCAGAGCATGTGGGTGATCATCCTGGCGGGCACCATGGCCACGCTGTGGACGAAGCTGGGCGACAAGCAGCCCCGCACGCCGATGAAGTTCGTGCTCTCGCTCTTCGTGCTGGGGGCGGGCTACTATTGCTTCGTGCCTTACATCAAGGCGGGCGAGCCGATGTCGATGCTGGTGTTCGTGGGCGTGCTCTTCCTGGTCACGGTGGCCGAGCTGCTCATTTCGCCCATCGCCATCTCGCTGGCTACCAAGATCGCACCGGCCTCGTTCCGCACGCAGATGGTGGCGGTGAACTTCCTGTCGCTGTCGCTGGGCTTCACCGCTGGGGGCGTGCTGTTCGACGCCCACTACAGCAAAGGAAGCCGCCGCAGACTTCTATGTCGAGCTGACGGTGATCAGCCTGGTGTGTGCGGTCGCGCTGCTGGTGCTGGTGCCGGTGCTCAACCGCATGCTGAAGGACGTCGATTGAGGGGCGATGCATCCGCCCGGGCAGGCTGCCCTGAAGGGCTCGGCCTGCCGGCTCCTGTGGTCGGCCTGCACATCTTGCTAGCCTGCCGCAGGCTTCTCCCGTCTTTCTCCTGTTTCTTCGGTCATCCAGAATCCTTTTTTGTCATGAACGCTGTCTCTTCTTCCTCCGCCCTGCAGGGCCCCGTCCAACGTCTGGCCGCACTGCGCCAGGCCATGCAGAAACAGGGCATCGATGCCTGGATCATTCCGTCGGCCGATCCGCACCTCTCTGAATACCTGCCCGAGCACTGGCAGGGTCGGCGCTGGGTGTCGGGCTTTACGGGCTCGGTGGGCACGCTGGTGGTCACGGCCACCACGGCAGATCTGTGGGCCGACAGCCGCTACTGGGAGCAGGCCGCGGCGCAGCTGGCCGGCACCGGCATTGAGCTGCAGAAGCTGGGCCGGGGGCGCACGCATGTGGAAGCCTTGGCCGAGGCACTGGGGCAGGGTGCGGTGGTGGGTGTGGCGCCCGACATGCTGTCGCGCGCAGCCAAGCGCCAGCTGGAGCAGGCCTTCGTGGCCAAGGGCATCCAGCTGCGGGCCGATGGTGACCTGCTGGCCGGCATCTGGACGGAGCGCCCCGCGCTGCCGGCCGAGCCGGTGGTGGTGCATGCGGCGGAATTCGTGTCGGAATCTGCCGCCGAGAAGCTGGCCCGTGTGCGTGCCGCCATGCAGGAAAAGAGCGCAGCACATCACCTGATCTCGTCGCTGGACGACATCGCCTGGCTTACCAACCTGCGCGGCAACGATGTCTCCTACAACCCGGTGTTCCTGGCGCACCTGCTCATCGGGGCGTCCAGCGCCACGCTGTACGCGGACGACTCGCGCCTGACGGCACCTGCGCGTGAGGCGCTGGCGGCGGCCGGCATTTCGGTGGCTCCCTACGAGAAGGCGGCAGACGACATCGCCCGACTGTCCGACAGCCTGCTGGTGGATCCGGCCAAAGGTGGCCGCCAGCACGCTGCAATCGCTCAAGGGCACCGTGCCGGTCATCGAGTCGGTCAACCCCAGCACGCTCTTCAAGTCCGTCAAGTCGCCGGCCGACGTGGCTCACACCCGTGAGGCGATGATCGAGGACGGCGTGGCGCTCTGCCATTTCTTTGCTGATTTAGAGGCCCGCCTGGCCCGGGGCGAAGTGCTCAACGAGCTGGATATCGACCGGATGCTGCTGGAATTCGCAGCCAGCGGCCGAACTTTGTCTCGCCCAGCTTCGGCACCATTGCCGGCTTCAACGCCAACGCCGCGCTGCCCCATTATTCGGCCACGCCCGAGGCGTTCAGCGAGATCCGCGGCGACGGCCTCCTGCTGATCGATTCCGGCGGCCAGTACCTGAACGGCACCACCGACATCACCCGCGTGGTGCCGGTGGGGACGCCCAGCGCCGCGCACAAACGCGACAACACGCTGGTGCTGAAGGCGCATATCGCGCTGGCCGAGACGATCTTCCCGGAAGGCATTGCCGGTCCGCTCCTGGATGCCATCTGTCGCAAGCCCATGTGGCAGCAGCAGTGCGACTACGGCCACGGCACCGGCCATGGCGTGGGCTACTTCATGAACGTGCATGAAGGTCCGCAGGTGATTTCCTGGCACGCGCCGAGTGCTGCCGCAGGGCGCCCTGAAGGTGGGCATGATCACGTCCATCGAGCCCGGCATCTACCGGCCCGGCAAGTGGGGCATCCGCATCGAGAACCTGGTGGTGAACCAGCCGGTGGCAAACCCGCAGGAAACGGAATTCGGTCAGTTCCTCTACTTCGAGCCGCTCACGCTCTGCCCCATCGACACGCGGCTGATGGACACGGCGCTGATGACCCCCACGGAGATCCAGTGGGTGAACGCCTATCACGCGTTGGTACGCGAGAAGCTGGCACCACGCCTGCAGGGGCGCTGCGCTGGCGTGGCTGGAGGCGCGGACGCAGCCGCTGGCCAAAGGCTGAGATCGGCTGGGGCGTCTTGTTTATGGATAGGCGGGGCAGGGTGCGTTCTTGCGCCCAAGCTCCTAGAATTCGACACTGACCTGACGCCCTCCACCTGCAACGAGATCCCTTCCGTGAGTGTCCTCTTCAGCCTGATCGATGCCGGCCTGGCCTTTGGTGCCCACCCCCTGCTGGATGGGGCGGCCTTCACCCTCACTGCCGGCGAACGGCTCGGGCTGATCGGTCGCAACGGTACCGGCAAGTCCAGTCTGCTCAACGTCATTGCCGGCCGCATCCAGCTGGATGACGGACGTGCAGTGGTGCGCGACGGCCTGCGCATCGTGCTGGTGGAGCAGGAGCCGGTGCTGCCGCCGGCCGCAACGCTCTTCGAGGCCTGCTGGCGCGTGGCACGGCGGCCGGGCTGGTGGATGAACGGGATGAACGGCGCTACTGGGCGCTGCAGGCGCGGCTGCGGGCCGAGCTGGACCGCTTCGGTGTCGACCCGGAGGTCGACCCCGAAGGTCTTTCGGGCGGGCAGAACAAGCGCGCGGCGCTGGCGCTGGCCTTTGCGCTGGAGCCCGACCTGCTGCTGCTGGACGAGCCACCAACCATCTCGACATCGAGGCCATCGAGGCGCTGGAGGCCATCGTCAACGCAGGGCCGGCGGCCATCATCATCACGCACGACCGGCGCTTCCTCGATCAGGTGGCCACCCGCATCATCGAGCTGGATCGCGGGCTGGTGCGCAGCTTCCCCGGCAACTTCGCCACCTACGAGAAGGTGCGTGGCGAGCAGCTGGAAGCCGAGGCGGTGGCCAACCGCAAGTTCGACAAGTTCTGGGCGCAGGAAGAGGTCTGGATCCGCAAAGGGCATCGAGGGCGCCGCACCCGCAACGAAGGTCGCGTGCGACGGCTGGAGGCGCTGCGCGAGCGCGCGGGCCGCCCGGCGCGAGCGCACCGGCCAGATCCGCCTGGAGGTGGATGCGGGCGAGCGCTCCGGCAAGCTGGTCTGCGAGACCCGTCAGGCCGGCATCAGCCTGGGCGGGCGCTGCCTGGTGCGCGACCTGGACCTTACCATCATGCGCGGTGACCGCATCGGCCTGATCGGCCCCAACGGCATCGGCAAGTCCACGCTGCTCAAGCTCATCCTGGGCGAATACCCGCCCGACACCGGCTCGGTGCGGCTGGGCTCCAACCTGCAGATTGCCTATTTCGATCAGCTGCGCGAGCGCTCGACCCTCGAGCAGAGCGTGGCCAACACGGTCAGCCCCGGCTCCGGAATACGTCGAGATCAATGGCGCGCGCCGCCGCATCGCGAGCTATCTGCAGGACTTCCTGTTCCCGTCCAACCGCGCCAACTCGCCGGTGCGCACCCTGTCGGGCGGCGAGCGCAACCGCCTGCTGCTGGCGCGGCTGTTTGCCCGGCCGGCCAACCTGCTGGTGCTCGACGAGCCCACCAACGACCTGGACCTGGAATCCATCGACCTGCTGGAGAGCATGCTGCAGTCCTACCCGGGCACGCTGCTGCTGGTCAGCCACGACCGGCGCTTCCTCGACAACGTGGTCACGTCGGTGCTGGTGGCCCAGGGGAGATGGCCACTGGCTGGAACTGGTGGGTGGCTATTCCGACTGGCTGGCCTGGCGTCAGACCCAGCAAACCAGGCGCCGTCGGGCTTCGGCGCGGCGGTCATCGCGTCGTCATCCGGGCAGGCAGGCGCGGAGGGCAGTGACACGGCCAACCGTGCGGCAAGCGCTTCCGGCGCGCAGGCGGCGGATGCAGCCGGCGCCTCATCCGCTTCGGCGGGGGCTTCTGTCGAGGCGGCCAAACCTCGGGGCGGGCGCCTCACCCTCAGCAACCGCGAGGTGCGCGACCTGGCCAACCTGCCCGGCGAGATCGAGACGCTGGAGGCCGAGATTGCCGCCGATCAGGCCCGCATGAACGAGCCCGACTTCTTCCGGCAGCCGCCCGAGCAGATCAAGGACTTTCAGACCGCCCTGGCCGACAAGGAACAGAAGGTGCTGGACATGATGACCCGCTGGGAAGAGCTGCTCGAGAAGGAGGCGCAGGTCAACGCCAGCCGGGGGCGATAGATTTCACATTCATTCGTGGGGGTGCGGCTCAGGGCTGGGGCGCCGTGTGCGCGCCACCGCGCGTTGTTGAAGCGCATCCAGAGCCGGGCAATCTCGCGCTTGAAGAACGGGTAGAGCAGGGGCGCTGTCACCAGGCCCGGCACGCCGAACAGCGACTCGCCGGTCAGCATCGCCGCCAGTATCTCCCACGAGTTCATCGAGATCTTCGAGCCCACCGTGCGGGCGTTGATCACGTATTCCAGCTTGTGGATCAGCACCAGGAAGACCAGCGAGCTGACGGCCACCCACGGCGAGACCGCGAACGAGATCAGCGACAGCACCGTGTTGGCCATCAGGTTGCCCAGCACCGGCAGCACGCCCGTCAGCAGCGTGAACATGCACAGCAGTCCGCGGAAGGGCAGCTGGATCTGGAAGAACGGCAGCACCACGAACAGGTAAAGGGCCGTCATCGTGGTGTTGAAGAGTGCGATGCGCATCTGGGCGATGGCCACCCGTTCCAGCACCACCAGCAGTCGGGCGATGAACAACCGGTCCGATCGCAGCCGGTGCGGCTGCCAGGTGGAGACAGCCGCGAGCGCCCCCACCAGAATGGCGAACAGCGACTGCACGATGGTGTGCACCACCACGCCGCCCACGCTGCTGAGCACGGCCGCCTTGCTGCGCACGACGTTGAAGAGCTGTGCCTTCAGGTCTGCCCAGTTCTCGGGGATAACCTTGGCAGCCGCCTCGGGCAGCGCCTGACGCAGCACCTCCAGCGAATCCTCGATGCGCACCAGGAAGATGCGCAGGTCGTTGGAGGAGGCCAGGTGGATGGTCCAGTACGTCAGGAAGACGAAGGCCGTGATGACCAGCACCGAGACGACGGTTCCGCTGATGACGGCTGGCCAGCGCTTGGGGTAGTAGCCCAGGGAGAGTGCCGACGGCTTGTGCGCCTGCACGATGCGATCGGCCAGCAGGCAGCTCCAGGCGTACACCAGCAGGGCCAGCAGCACCGGGATCACCAGCCCTTTCAGGATGATGACGAAGGCGGCGACCGCAGTGGCCAGCAGGCCCAGCACGGGCATGAGGGTGGGAATGTTCGGCATTCGGATCGGGCGGACGGTTCCGGTTCTGTCCGAATATACAGGCAATTGCCCGCTGACTGCTGCAGAAAGCAGACAGGGCGAGCGGCCGTGGCAGCCGCTCGCCTGTCAGGGATCCTCTGGACAAGTCGCGGTGACTTGTTCAGAGGATCACTAGGGGTCCCGTCGGGGTTCGGGATCAGTACTCGTTCAGCGAGGCGCCCAGCAGCGCGATGTTCGAGCTGGCCATCACCGAGGCCAGTTGCGCGATCTCGGTGGCCTTCGTCTTGTTGCGACGCCCGACGATGAGTGCAGCACCGGCGCGCTGGCCGATCACCATGGCGTCCGACGCTTCCTGGGCCGACGGGGTGTCGATCAGGATCACGTCATAGTGGCCCGCCAGCGTCTGCAGCAGGTCCATGAAGATGTCGCGGCCCAGCAGTTCCTGCGGGTTCGGGGGTTGTGGGCCCGACGGCAGCACGGCCAGGTTGGGCAGGGGTGGGGAACTCCATCACCTCTTCCAGACCGGCGCGACCGCTGAGGATGCCCGACAGGCCCATCTGGTTGCGCAGGCCGAAGTTCAGGTGCTGGGTGGGATGGCGCAGGTCACCGTCGATGACCAGGGTGCGCTGGCCGATCTGCGAGAAGGCCACGCCCAGGTTGGCGCAGACGAAGCTCTTGCCGTCACCGCGGTCCACGCTGGTGATGGCCAGCGTGCGGCGGTCGGGCGAGCCGTCGAACCAGCGCGTCATCAGCTGGCTGCGCAGGCCGCGCAGCGCTCCGACGAACGGCGAATAGGGGTTGACCGCGCTGGTGACCTTGTCGGGCAGCGCCAGGGCCGAGGCCCGCGACGACGAATAGCCGAACTGGATGGCCAGCGCCTCTTCCACGTCGGCGTGGGAGACCAGGCGCATGCGCATGGCGGTCTCGCCGAAGCGCAGGTTGGTGACACGCTGCTCGTTGAGCACCAGGTCGATCTGGTCCTGACGCAGCTTGCCGTTGGCGACCAGGATGCCCCCCATCATCAGGGTCTTGCGGTTGGCCTGATTGAAGTCGGGCAGTCGGGTGCCGTCATCCCGGACCAGGGCGGTGCCAGTTGCCTGGCGGCCACCGGAGTAGTTCGAGGAAGAGCCTGCCGGCGCTTCGGTCGATCGGGTTGTTCATGTTGGCAAAATGGTGTCTGAGGAATCGGGTGAAACAGAAGGCGTTGCCGGCCATGGCCGGCAGGCAGCAGGGCGATGACGGCCCGGCGGCTCGCCAATCCGCGGAATGTGCCCGCGGCACGGCAGGGCATCCATCTCGGCATTGTCCCTGATTCTGCGGCGGCGCGCAGCCTCCGGCGTGGGTCGGACAGGGAAATTGCCCGGCCACCGGACGCCTTCGCGCCGGATCGGGACCCGGTGACGGGCGCCCGTATCGGCGGATCGGTCCATCATGCCGCCTGCCGGGCAGCGGGGCGAGGCATTTGTGCACAGCCGCGGCATCTGCCGGGACTGGAGGCCCGTTTGCGTCAGTGTGGCGCAGGAGCTGCGGCCTGCGGCATGGACGCGCCACAGTATGTCGGCAATCGGCATGGCTTTTTACATGCGCATTACGTGCCGGCTACGAACCCGCATCATGGGACCGGAAATTTCATGATTCCCGGGGGCGATCCTTGCGATAATACCGCCCCGGCCCTGGCATCGCCTCAGGCCGGTCCGTCATCGGCCGCAGGCCCTGGGCCGTTGTTCCAAAGGGCAGCGCACGGGCTTTCATGCCACATCTGGCGCGCATTTGCGCCGTTTGGGCTGTCGGCATGCGTGACATTCAGCCCATACATAGCCGGATACTGGGATAATACCGGGTGTCGAGGAAGTCGATGCCCAGCCGTCCGGCGCCGGCACGGAGCCGCTGCGCGGTCGGTCGACCGTGTGTTTCCGTGGCCGGCACCATCGAATCTCCATGCGACCCGCGGTCCTGCGCCGCGGACGATGTGCAGTTTCTCACCGCCTCGAACCGTCGCTCCATTCACAATCGGCACTTCCGTGCCAACTCCAGGTAGTCCCTATGCGTTTCGACTTTGCTTTTTGGAATTCTCCGATCGCGATTCTGGCTGGTCGCGTCGATCGTGGCCATCACCACGCTCATGGCCATCACCGGCAGCCTGCTGATGAGCAAGCGCTACAGCGCCGCCACCACGGTCTACGTCGATGCCAACACGGTCGACCAGGTGTCCGGTATGGCGGCGCCCACGCGTGAGACCATCCGCAACATGCTGGCCAGCCAGACCGAGCTGATCCAGAGCAGCCAGGTGGTCGACCGGGTCATCAGGACCTGAAGCTCGCCCAGGACGAGGACGTCCAGACCGACTGGCAGAAGGCCACCAAGGGCCGGGGCAACATCGATGACTGGCTGGCCAACGTGCTGCTGAAGTCCATCAAGGTCACCTCGTCCACCGACGGTACCACCATCGCCATCGGCGCCGAATGGTCCAGTGCCGAGCGTGCTGCCGAGATCGCCAACGGTTTTGCCAACGCCTACAAGGCGGCTGCCCTTGAGCTGCGCACCAAGCCGGCTCAGGAGTACGCCGAGCGCTTTGCCTCGCAGGTCAAGGAGTACAAGGCCAAGGTCGAGGCTGCCCAGAACAAGCTGACCAACTATCAGCGTGAAAGCGGCATCATCACCAGCGACGAGCGGATCGACGTCGAGAACCAGCGCCTGCAGGAACTGTCCTCGCAGCTGGTGCAGGTCCAGTCCGCCCCTGTCCGAGAGCCGTTCTCGCAGCGCCGTGGTGGGCCGTGGCGGTGACATGGCCATCCCCGAAGTGGTGGCCAACGAGCTCATCCAGACGCTGACCACCGACCTGGGTCGTGCCGAGGCCAAGCTGGGCCAGGTGTCGTCGCAGTACGGTGCCAACCACCCCATCCGCCTGCAGGCGCAGGCCGAGGTGCAGGGAGCTGCGCACCCGCCTCAACACCGAGATCAGCCGCGTCAAGAACAGCATCCGCACTGCCAACTCGGTCAACCTGCAGCGCGAGCGCGAGCTCTCCGCCGCCGTGGATGCCCAGAAGGCCAAGGTGCTGTCGCTGCGCAGCAAGCGTGACCAGATCGCCATCCTGCAGCAGGATCTGGCCAGCGCCCAGAAGGCCTATGATCTGGTCGAGCGTCGTCTGACCGAGACCCAGGTGGCCATGAGTGCCGGCCTGTCCAACATCAGCATCATCACCCCGGCCGTCGTGCCGCTGCTGCCCAGCCGGCCCAACCTCATCCTCAATGTGGCGGTGGGTCTGTTCCTGGGGTTGTTCCTGGGGCTGATGGCTGCCTTCACCCTGAAGCAGCCCAGAAGCCGCTGCGTAGCGCCGACGATCTGCTGCAGGCCTCCGGCATCCCGGTCCTGGCCGTGCTGCCGCCGTCGCAGTCCACCCGTGCCCAGCGCCTGATCGGCGGCACGGGCCCTGACGGTCACGCCGCCCAACCTGCGTCTCGGCAACTAAGCACCTAAGCACCTCGCATGGCTGTCTCCTCCATCCTGAATCGCCTGCCGCGCCTGGCAGGCAACCACTCCTGGACCCCGCTGCTCATCGGCGGGCTGTTCCTGGGCGTGGGGGCGCTGGTCGGGCTGGTGGTCGCCACCGGCAACCTGATCCTCATCGCCCTGGTGCTGGGCGGCATTGCCGGCGTGCTGCTGCTCAACGCGCTGCCGATCGCCGTCTGGCTGATCCTCATCGGCGTGTTCCTGATCAACGGCCCGGTTGGGTACTTCTCGCCCGGCATGGCCAAGATCTCCTGGCTCTTCTCGCTGCTGGGCATCTTCATGGCCGGAGCGGCCATGCTCTACACGGTGGCGGGCAGCAAGCATTTCCAGCGGCCCATGCCACCGTTCATCTACACGAGCCTCGCCTTCATCGTGCTGGCGGTGGCCTCGGGTCTGATGTCCGATGGTCCCCATCACCGAGGTGGCGGCCGGTGCCAAGCGCTACTTTCCAGTTCTGGGGCGTCATGTTCCTGATGGCGGTGGTGCCGTTCAGCGAGAAGCAGGTCCGCAACTGGCTGCTCTTCATCTTGGGCGTGGGCCTGATGCGGCTGCCGTTCACGCTCTATCAGCGCGTGGTGCTGGTGCCGGGCGTGATGGGCTATGACAAGCCCGGCTTCGTGCCCTGACATCATCGTCGGTACCTTCGAGGGCTCGATGACCGGCGGTGGCGCCAGCTCCATCATGGCCATGCTGCAGGGTGATGGTGCTGTTTGCCGTCTTCTATGCCTGGCGCGAGAAGCTGCTCAACGGCTTCTGGACGCTGCTGCTGACGGTGGCCCTGCTGGTGCCGCTGGGCCTGGGTGAAACCAGGTCGTGCTGATCATGATGCCGGTGGTGCTGTTTGCCGCCTACTTCGACCTGGTGGCCAAGCGGCCGCTGGCGTTCCTGGGCATCGTGGTGGCCACGCTCTTCTTCGGCGCCATCCTGGGCTACTTCTACTTCGTGGTGCAGACCTCGGGCGACATTGCCAACATGTCGTTCGACGAGAACCTGCGTGACACCATCGAGTACAACTTCGGTAACCGCGGCTACTACGCCACCGGGGTGAACCGTCTCACGGCCGTGCCCTACTGGTTCGAGTCGCAGTCCTGGAACGACCCGATCGAGACGCTGTTCGGTACTGGCGTCGGCTCTTCCTACGGTGTCGACGGTCTGGTGCCAGATCCGGGTCACATGTTCCTGGCACACCCGGGCATGTACATCGACCTGCTCACGACGTCCACCGTGCTGTGGGACTTCGGCATCGTCGGCTTCATCCTGTATTTCATGATCATCTTCGGCGCCATGCGCTCGGTGGCCAAGTGCTTCGCGGAAGCCACCACGGCCTGGGATCGTCTGCTGTGCCGGATGCTGATGGCCAGTCTGGCGGTCACGCTGCTGATGGCGGTGTACTCGAACAGTGCCGTGGTGCTGGTCAGCCATGCCTTCATCGTGTCGCTGACGCTGGGTCTGGTGGCGTGGCGCTATCGGCACGGCCCGATGTCGCCCACTCGCACCGATCTGCTCAAGGCCGGCAAGCCGTCGCGCTTCAAGCCCGACTTCCGCAATGCCAAGGTCATCTTCCCGACCGAAGGTGTGCTGGCACCGCAGGAACTGGCCTGGCAGCAGCAGCGCCTGCTGGCGAGCAAGGCTGCCGGGGCCGGTGAACAGCCTGCCAGGAGGCACGCCACCTGGGGTACTCGGCACCTGCTGGGCAGCAGGGGCAGCAAGGTCAGGTGCGGCCGCGGATTCGAGTCATGCCGTGCACGGCCAGCAGGCCACGTCGGCCTTTGCAGCCGGGGCGCCCATCGGCGGTACGGCTGCTGCTCCTGCGCCGTCCGGGGCTGCAGATCAGTCCCATGCAGCGCACGGGCAGCAGGCCAAACCCGCCTTTGCTGCCGGTACGGGCATTTCGGGCGCTCAGGCTCAGGCTTCCCGTCCGCAGGCTGGCCCGGCACCGAGCCAGCCGTCTGCGCCTGTCCAGGCTGCACCCTCGGCCCAGGCAGGGCAGGTCGGTCAATCTGCGCCATACCCGGCCGGGCTCAGCGCAGCGGCCCCGTCGGCCCAGGCAGGCCAGGCCGCTCCCCAGCAGCCCATGAGCCCGCAGCCCATGGGCCCGCAGGCTGCCTCAAGCGCTGCAGCGGGTACTCCGGGCAGCACCGAGATGACGGCGGCCCAGGCCATGGCCAACCTGGCCACGGCTGGCCAGACGGCACGTTCGGCCTTCCCGAGCACAGGGGGCCCAGGCTCAGGCTGAAGCGGCGCCCCGGCAGCCGGCATCGGCGCCGGTCGCCCAAGGCCGGTCGCTCAGGGACCTGCCGGCCAGGCGCCGGTGGGGCAGGGCATGCCTGCGGCGGCAGCCTTGTCGCCGACCGCGCCCCGCGTGCAGCCCCCCAGTGGCATGGGTGCGGCTGCACCGCGGCGCACGGGAATCGGCCAGCCCGGGCCGCAGATTCCGCCTTCGTCGGCCGTTTCCCGCGGGCCGCAATCAGGGGACCGCGCAGCGTGCTCCGTCGCAGGTGGCTCAGCCCCCGCAGCAGCGGCAGGTTGCTCAACCCCAGGCCACGCAGCAGACCATGCAGCAGCAGGTCACGCAGCCGCAGGGGCCGGTGTCTGCGCCGTCGCAGCCTCGCTTCCCGCAAGCGCCGGCCGCACCGCAGGATCCCATGATGACGCAGTCGCAGCAGCCGTATTCGTCGCCGGTGCAGCCTTCGCACGTGGCGCCGGATGCAGGGCATGCCGTCGCAACCTGCTTTCGGGGAAGGTGCGCAGCATCATCGCCGCGCTCGCCACACCGGACACTTCGGCCCTCGGCCGCAGCATCTGGATCTGGCCAACCCCTCGGCCTGGGGGCGCCTGAGCAGGGGGCGGACCTGCCGCCCGCCGTCGGTACCCGCCGGCCTAGCCCGCGCCAGGGCATGCCCGGTGAGCCGACCATCGACGATGTGGCCGGTCCGCGCACGTTGCCGATGTTTGCCGACGATGACGAGCCTGATAACGGCAGGACCTGTCGTCGCGGCGCTCCGGCTGGCTCGATACGCGCGACTCCAGCCGTCGTCGCTGATCGCGGGCGATCCGGCAGAGGCCGGGAATCCGGGGGCATGAGGGGCCCCTCGGGTTCCCGGCCTTTTTCTTGCACGGTCGCAACCGTTCAATGAAGAGGGGAGACCGTTGCCGGCCTCCCCGTTACCACACGCACACAACGATGATTGTCAGAGTCCCGCGCGTGTTTACTGCCTTGTCATGTCAGGAGTGGTTTTGGTGGTGCATTACTCCAGCGGCGGGGGGTTGTTGATCAGTTCCTGGGTCGAGATCGAGCCACCCGGTTCCGGTTTGCCGGCGTCGATGGTCGAGAAGTTGAAGGCTCGCCATTCGTTGCGGACATACTTGGCGCGGGAGACACCGACACCCGGGAAGTAGTGAGGCCGGTGCCGTGGCGGCTACACGCGTGCTCGTCTCGGGGTAGTAGTCGGCGCCCACGTGGATCAGGAACTTCGCACGGGAGCGGTCGTCCGGACGGGCCGGATTGTCCACCACCAGGCGGGCCTGAACCGTGGTCACCAGCGCTTTCAGATCCCAGGCATCGAAGTTGATCGGGCTGCCCCAGCCGTGGAACACGCGGTTCCGACCGTTGGGCTTGAGCGAGCGGGAGCCGTCGGCTTCGTAGCGGATGTCGGCGCGGGTCGTCTGGTCACCCTGCAGCGATTTCGGGTAGTCCTCGCCCGAGATGGGCTGGTTGATGATGACTTCCCAGCGGTTGGTGGACTTGCGCTTCATGTACAGCTTGATGTTGCGCATCTGCACCCGGGTGTTGGTGGCACCGTTGCCCACACCGTCGAACACCACCAGCCAGGGAATGACGGCGTTCCAGGTGGCGCTGCTCTTGAAGTGGGTGTTGGCCGGTCTCCAGTAGCTCGGGGTGTTGGTGCCACGGGGGATGTTGCCCATGATCACGTAGCCCGGACCCGAGGCCCAGCCGTTGCCCTTGTCCACACCGGCCAGTTCGCCCTCGTTGTGCAGCTTCATGTCGTTGATGATTTCCTGCACCGAGTTCACGGTGCCGCCGCGGTTCTGCTGGGCGACGGGGGCGGGAGCCGACACAGGTGCGGGGGCGGGACGTGCCGCGCTGGCCGAGGCAACCACCTTCACGGCCGGGGCCGTGAAGTTCACGATGTCGCCGGAGCGGCCCAGGACTTCCTCGGTGTAGACGATCGACTTGCCGACGTCAGCCGAGGTCGGGACATATTCCGGACCCCAGCCCTTGTCCTCGCCGTTCACCTTCCAGATGGCGTTGGTCACGTAGCCGTTGGTGTAGGAACCCATCGTGCGAACCAGCCGCTGGCCAACCACCGCGTTGGCGGTGCCGATCGAGATGGTGGGCATCGTGCTGGCCGTCGGATACCCGGGCTTGGCAGCCTGGGTTGGCTGCTGGGGGGCCGTTGCCGGGGCACCGGCCGAGGCCACCACCCGCACGGCAGGGGCCGTGAATTCCTTGACGGTGCCGTCGCTGCCCCGAACTTCTTCGGTGTAGACGATCGACTTGCCAATGTCCTCGCGGCTCGGGGTGTATTCCGGACCCCAGCCCTTGTCCTGCCCGTTCACGCGCCAGATGGCGTTCATGATGTAGCCGTTCTGGTAGGCGCCCAGCTTGCGTTCCAGCGTCTGCCCTACCACGGCATCGCGCGTGCCGGTGGTCAGCGAGGGTTGGGTGGTGACTTCAGGCTGTTGGCAGCCACCACCGTCACCGGCGTGCTGTGGAAGGTGGCGCTCTTGCCGTTGGACGGGTTGCGCACCACTTCCGAATAGCTCACCTTCTTGCCGGCGTCGGCAGACACGGTGGAGTAGCTCATCTGGGTGGCGCCGCTGATCGGCTGGCCGTCACGCAGCCACTGGCGCGAGGCGGTCTGGCCATTGCGATAGCTGCCGGCCACGGCGTTCAGGCGCTCGCCAGCCTTCACCTGGGCATTGCCCGAGATGCGCGGTGCCGTCACCTGAGCGGGCGAGGCGGCATCGACCACCGTCACTTCCGCACTGTAGAAGGTCTTGACCTCGCCGGTACGCGGGTTGTGCACGCGTTCGCCGTAGATGATCTTCTGGCCGACGTCCGCTTCCACCGGGGTGTAGCTGGCGGCATAGCCGTTGCTGATCTCGACGCCGTTGCGCAGGCGGAAGCCTTCGAAGGCCACGCCGTTCTGATAGGTACCCGAGACGCGGGTGACGGGCACGCCCACCATCAGCGGCTGGTCGGCCGGCGCAAAAGCGCGGTGCCACCGTCATCGTGGGGGCCGTGGCCGTGGCCGGAGCCGGTTGCTCGGCAGCCGGGGCAGGGCGCGGAGCCGTCACCACGGGCTTGGCGGCCTGGGCGCCGGCAGCGACCACCGTCACTTCGGCACTGTAGACGGTGATCACTTCACCGGTGCGCGGGTTGCGCACGCGCTCGCCATACACCAGCACCTGGCCGATGTCGGCGGCCACCGGCGTATAGGCGGCCTGCTGGCCGTTCTCGACCGGCTTGCCGTTACGCAGACGGAAGCCCTCGAAGGCCTCGCCGCCATCATATTCGCCCGTCACGCGGGTCACGGGCTCGCCCACACGGATCGTGCGACCGGCAGGGCCGAAGGCAGGGGGCCTTGCGGGCGACGGGCGCGGTGGAGCTGACCACCGTCACCAGGGGCGCTCTCGGCCCAGATCTCTTCGCGGGTGCGGGGTTGACGACTCGCTCGCGGTAGATCAGCTGCTTGCCGATATCGGCAGCCGTCAGGGGTGTAGGCAGCCTGCTGGCCATTGGCGACTTCCTTGCCGCCGACGTAGAGGCGCTGGCCTTCCACGGGCTCACCGTTGCGATACTGACCCATCACGCGGGTGACGGCCTGCCGACGCGGATCGTCTCGCCGGCCGGGCCGAAGGACGGGGCCTTCAGGATGGCAGGCTGGGTGGCCGTGGCCTTGACGGCCTTGGCCACCTTGTCGGCGTGAAACTGAGGAACGTGGCCTTCGGTCGGCTGACCCACGCCAGCAGCCGGTTCATTGGCCGCGTCGAAGAATGCGCCCGCCAGGCTTTTCTTCCTGCTGGCTGCTCGATGTCGGAGCACCGCTCTGCTGGCCTTCACCGCCACTGCCACCGCAGGCAGCCAGCGAGGCCAGCGCTCAGGAACAGCGCGGCCAGCGTCCGCGGCTGGGAGGAGAGCATGCCGTTCAAGAGAGGTAAGTCTTCGGCGGGCGGAATCTGGAATTGCTTTTTCATGGTCTGACGTTCATCGTGTGGTTGGTAAACCCGGCAGGTACCTGGGCAACTGCCGTCGTTGTGCGCTTGCATGTGTGCGTCATGCGGGACGTACTCTACGAACGACAGTTTTGGTTGTTAAACAACACGGGACAGACGGTTGGTGCCATGGGACGGGCAGGCGAATGAAAAGAAAAGCCACTCTTTGGCGGCCTTTTTTCAATGACTTTGTGGGAAACGCCCGCTGGCAGCCGTGACCGGTTTCCTGGGAGAGCAATTCCGCGGCTAAGACGCCCCGGTGGGCCGGATCGTGGCCATCCCATGAATCCGTGACGGGTGGGTATCGCCTTGCACGTCAGGCAGCGAGGTTGCTGCATGGGCGAAACGACCCGTGCGGCATGGGGCTCATGCGCATCCATGGCCGCTTCCGCGCAGGACAACCCCGTTTTGGCAAGTGAAAAATGGCGCGGCGGCACCTATCGCCTTACAATCGGAGGTTGTTCATGTCCCGGAGCCATCCGGGACAGGACACTGCCGGAAGGCCTCCCTGTGCATTTCTTCACGGGCGAGGGCATCGCTGCATGACAGCATCCGGCCTTTCGACACGGGGGCGCATGCGCCCATCGTGTCCATGCCCGCGTCGTCATCCGGGCTTCGTCGCCGGCCGGTCCGCCCGGACCGCCGACCTCTCGAACCCCTTCGCCCCTCGGGTCATCGTCATGCCAAAACCCTGATGTCAAATCCTGTGCAGGCTTCCCCTGGCCCTGATGCTCGGGCTGGCCCTTGTCGGCTGCAAGTCCACCGTAGCGCCCAGCGGCGACTGCAAGCCGGTGGCGGTCAACAAGGGTGCAGACGGTCTGTCGCTCATGGTTTCCGACAAGGTCGTCAAGAGCATGGGGCCCGAGTATTTCGGCTTCAACCTGGAAAACAGCGAGTTCCAGCTCTCGCTCTGGGATGCCGACCGGCAGCAGGTGCGCCCCGAAGTCACGCGTTTCCTGAAGCAGCACTTTCCGGGGGCGGTCTACCGCTATCCCGGCGGCACCACCGCCAACTATCACCGCTGGAAGACTTCGGTGGGCAAGGTCGCTACGCGCAAGTCGGTCCGCATCAACGACTGGATTGAGCTGCCGCGCATCGAGTTCGGAGTCGATGAGTACCTCGATTTCGTGGGTGAAACCGGTGGGCAGGGTCTGGTACGTGCTCAACCTGAAAGGGGACATCGACCGGCTGGCCGACATCGACAAGCTCTCCGGCGAGGCTGCCGACCCTGGTCCGCCACATCGGCGAGCGCAAGGTGCCGGTCGTGCGCTGGGAGCTGGGCAACAGCTGGACCGCTTCGAGGAGAGTGGACCTCCGACCTGTACGTGAACCGCGCCCAGACCGTCATGGCAGCCGTGCGCAGGTCGATCCCAAGGCGCGCTTCGTGGCCATGATGGCCGACTTCGACGCCCAGTCCGACCGGGGCATCAACGCCTCGCAGTACAACACGGCGCTGGCCAAGGGGCTGAAGGACAGTGGCATCACCGAATTTGCCCAGCACCTTTACTAGACGGCGAGCCCGATGGCCCGCCGGTCACCAACCGCATCGACCATCTCTGCCAGTCTATTGCCGATGCCGAGAAGGGCGGTGTCCCGGCCAAGGATGTCGGCTTCTGGGTCACCGAGCACGCCCGCTGGCCCGAAGGGCAGGGCGAGGCCTGGAACAGGAACTGGCGCCAGTCGGGTGATCTGGGGGCCAGCATCGGTCTGGCTGACCTGATCATCACCACCACGCAGCTGCCGCAGGTCAAGAGTGCCGATCTGCATGCCCCTGCACGGCAGCACCGGCCCGTGGCCCATGTTCCACCAGCCCGAGGGGGCCTCTGCCCTACCATCCGTCGGTGCCGCTGCATGCCTATGCGCTGCTGCGCGAGACGCTGCTGCCCCAGGTGCTGGAAACGAAGACCACCAGCGGCAACCCGTCCAGCTACGGCGGAGGCTATTCGGCGCGCGGCACGGTCATGACCAACCAGGACCGCAGCCGCTACAGCGTCTGGGCCGTCAACCGCGACAAGGCGGCCACCGAGATCACCCTCAACATGCCGGCACTGGCCGGCAAGACGCTGAAGGCCAACCTGGCCAGCATCGGTGGCGGCGTCACCCAGATCAACAACTACGACCGTCAGATCATCGACGGGCCCAAGCGGCAGAGCATCCAGCTCTCTTCGATGCCCAGGGCGTGGCGCGCTACACCGTCGCCCCCAACTCGGTGTCGGGGCTCAGCTTCGCAGGAACGACACGCTGAGCGCTTTCTTGATCCTTCTCTCCGTCAGAACAGGCAACAGATCCCATGTCGGAACACGCCGATCACAACCCCTATAGTGCGCGGCGTATCGCTGCCGGCATGAAACACTTCCTGATGGGCAAGGCGCTGACCTCCGTGGCCGGCGTCGGTGCCCTGCTGCTCACCGTCCGGCATCTGCCGGTCGAGGAGTTCGCGGCCTACTCGGTGCTGCTGGGCCTGACCGAGGTGCTGCTTACCCTCACGTCGGTCGGTACCGGGCAGATCCTCACCCGTTTCGTGCCCGAGATCTTCAACCTGCGCTACGCCTGGGCGCTGCGCCGGCTCATCGGCTACTCCATGGGCCTGCGTCTGTTGCTGATCCTGCTCACGGTCATCGTGCTGATGATCTTCCCGCTGTGGCTGGCCGACTGGGTGAGCCTGGAGCGGTGGGTGGTGCCCCTGCAGCTCTACATGCTGGTCGTGCTGTTCCGCACCACCTCCAACTCCGAGTTCCAGATCCTGGAGGCGATGCTGGAGCAGAAGCGCGGCCAGACGGCCTTTTGCCGCCGTCACCGTCGGCAAGTTCATCGGTGTGGTGGGTCTGGTCTGGGCGCAGCAGATGACGCTGACCAACCTGATCCTCGTGGAGATCTTCAACGAGGCCATCGGTGCCTTCGTCATGACCTGGGGTGTCTACAAGGCCAGCCGCAATCGTCCCGGTGACAACACCGACGTTCCGCTGCAGCGGGAATGGCTGCGAACAACATGCGCCGGATGATCGACTTCGGTGTCAAGGGGCTACACCCAGGGCCTCATCATCCTGCCTTACGGAGGCATGGTGAACCGTCTGGTGGCCGGCAACCAGTTCAGCGCCATCCAGGTGGCACTCTTCGGTTTTGCGCAGTCCATCTTCGACCAGCTGCAGCGCTACCTGCCGGCCCAGCTCTTCAACGGCATGATCCGTCCGGTGATGGCGGCGCGCTATTCGGCCAATGGCTCCTACCAGGAGGCCGAGACCGTTGCCAACGCGGCGCTCACCGTCAACCTGGTGCTGATCGGCCTGGCCGTCACCTTCTTTGCGGCGGGCGGCGGTGACCTGTACCTGTGGCTGTCCAAGGGCAAGTACGGTTCCGATGCCAACCCTGCTCATCCTGATGATGTGCCTGGTCATGGCGCTGGAATCTTGGCGGCATTCGCTGGAGAACCTCTCGCACACCGTCGAGCGCTACGGCTTCCTCGTCTTCAGCAACCTGTTCCTGGGACTTTTCGCTGCTGCTGGGTGTGGCCTTGGCCCCGCACTCGGCATCGTGGCCCTCCCGGCCGCCAACTGTGTCGGCCTGGTGCTGGCCAACATCATGGTTGCCTACTGGCTGCGGCGCACGGGCTTCCCGTATCAGGTCAACCTGGAGCACATCCTGGCCTGCACCTTTGCCAGCTGCATCGGGCTCATCGCAGCCACCTTGCTCTACCACGTCTTCCCACAATGGTGGTGGCGCGTCGTGCTGGCCTCGCTGGTCTACCTGGTGGTGCTGGGCCTGGTGCTGCGCCCGCGTCAGGAAGAGGTCCGCATCTTCAGGCTGTCCTCAAGCGCAAGCGCGGTGGCGGCCAGCCCGAGGCAACGCCTCCGGCCGACGGTGGAGCCGCGCCGACGGTCTGAGCCGCCAGGCATCGACGAGGCACCGTGCACCCTCCGACCGGAAGTGTGCCCGGTGCGCCCCGAAAGGCGCCCTCAAAGGGCGCCTTCTTTTTGGCATGACAATCCTGGGCATGACAATCGGGGAATGTCGATCAGGCATGACGACCGGGCATGACGACCGCGCATGAAAAAAGCGCCCAGGCTTCAGGAGCAAGGGCGCTTTGGAGATGACGTCCGGATCGGCTTCAAGGACCAAAGGCGATACCTGGCGAGGTACCGCCGGATCTTCACGGCCTCAGGCCGCAGGCTTCTCTGTGTCTTCCGGGGCGGGGGGCCTGGCCTGGCCGTCTTTCCACACGGGGTTCGGGTACTCGGCCACCGTGTAGTGGATGTCCTTGTTGTCGATGTGGTGCGGATAGAAGAACGGCACACCAATCAGGAAGCCCGAGCTGCGGGCTGCCGTGCCTGCCAGATCCTGCAGGAAGCTCACGCCGGGGCGGCGGATGTTCTTGGCCACAATGTAGCCGATGAACAGCAGCAGCCACCAGGGGCTCACGAAGATGGCCAGCAGCAGGGACAAGGCAAACACCGCGGTGGGACGCTGGTGCGAGATGAGTAGCGGCCAGTAGTGACGGTTCATCCAGTGACGGCGAAACACAACGCCCGGATAGCACATGCTGCCGTCCAGCAGCATGCGGCCCAGCCGGTGCCACTGGAAGTAGTCCACCGTGTGGTGCGTGGCCATGACCGTGGCATAACCATAGATGCCATAGCCCGCCTTGCACAGCCGAAGGCCCAGTTCCTGGTCCTCGTTGACGCGCATTTCGGTCATGAAGCCGCCGACCTTCTCGAAGGCCTCACGACGGATGAGCGAGATGCCGCCCAGTTCCACCCGATAGCCGTCGGCCCGCACCTTGTAGCGGTCCGGGCCGTCGGTCAGGAACTTGCCGGTCGGTGAATAGAACTTCTCGGGCAGCTGCCCGGAGGTGACGTTGTGGTGCGGCAGACCATCGGGGCCGAGCGCGACCTTCAGGAAATCGGGACCGATTTCCATGTCACCGTCGATGAAGAAGAATGCGTCACCCTTGGCCACGGCAGTGCTACTGCGTTGCGGGCAATGGCGGCGTTGGTGTGGCCGGACAGATGGACGATGGTCACGTCCTTGCCCAGGCGTTCGCGGACACGCTCCGGCGTGCCGTCCGTGGACTTTGAATCGACGAAAACGACCTCGTAGCGATCCAGGCCGGCAGCCTTGGTGGCCACCTGAACACTGGTCAGGCACCTGTCGATCGTTTCGATCTGATTGCGGGAGATGATGATGATGGAGAGCAGGGTCGTCTCCTGTACGAGTCTGGGGTTCGGGCAGGACACGGCAGCAAATGTTGCGTTTGCGCAACTCTGCTGCCCGATGTCTCTCACTCAAAGCATGTCGATGATACTACCGATACCCGAGACAATACGGTAAAACCATGCCTCATGTCTGTGTGAGGCCGATTTGTCCCGATGAACGGTTGGCGTCAGGACAACGGGCGATGCGGCGAGTTAACGCTATTTAACTGGTGTTTGCCCCGTTGTGTGGCGCTTTTCGACGGAATGAGCGGCTGGCCTTCCAGCCGCATGGGGCACCCCGCCTGAGCATGGCGTGCAGCGCAACCCTGTACTTCCCCCGCTTGCATGAAGAAAGCGGCCCGCACAGGGGCCGCCAAGGGAAAGCAGGGGATCTGTTCGAAGCCGGTTGCCGGTTTCAGGCGGCTGCCACGGCACGGGCCACCGTCACCGGTGCGTCGTCTTCCGGCGGGACGACCTGTTCCGGCGTCAGGCCCCACCAGCTCGGTCAGCACGCGGCGACGGATGGGCGTGTGGATGTCATCCGGGAACTTGCGGCCGAAGAAGGCCGGTGATTTCTGCAGGAACTCGAAGTCGGCATCGGTCAGCCAGGCCGGGTTGGCCTCGATGAAGGTGACGATGCAGTGGTTCATCGGGCCGGACTTGAATCCCTTCTTCTTCACGCCCTGCATGATCATCGACGGGATCAGGAACTCGTCGGCGATGCACAGCTTGGGGAAGTGTGTCTGGATGTCCTTCTGCCCGAAGCGCTCCAGCATCCAGCCCACGACCTACGGCGGGCACCGAACCAGGTCGAGCCGTAGAAGGGCGGGAAGTCCTTCGTGAACACATGGCCACCCAGCGTGGGGTTCACCAGCAGGCGCGTGACGAAGCGCGCCAGCCGGGCCACCGGACGCAGCTCGCCGTTGGCATCCAGGTTGCCGCCGGTGCGCAGCTGCACGCCGGCCAGGTCACGCCGTTCGGGCGTATTGTTGAAAATACAGCACCATCATCCGGCGCAGCAGCCGGTGCGGAAGCTTTCCTCGCCCGCAAAGCCGCGGTACGACACCGACATCAGCGCATCGTCGTCGGCCAGCATGTCGATCCAGGCGAAGTCCACATCCGTCTTGCCCGAGGCCACATGCTCTTCCAGGGCCTTCACCGGCTTGATCGGCAGGGCAGGTCGGGCTCAGGATCTGGAGATAGTCGAACTCAGGGTTCTCATAGGCATAGCGCATGGCATGGAAGATGCCTTCGAGAAGCTCCCAGATGGCCCAGCCAGTCCGCTTCGGCTCGGGCACAGCGCACGTTGGGCTCGTTCACCCGAGAAATCGGGCGTCTGGCTGAAGTCGTGGTGCACCACCACCGTGTGTGGGGCAAGCGCGCGCGCCAGCTGGGCTACCGACTCGGGACTGTGGATGGCCGACATCACGACAAAAACGATCTTGGGTTTCATGGCTGCTGCAAGAACTGCTCAATGAGGTTCATCAGGGATTGCCGCCCGGATCCGGCTGCCGGTTCAGCCGTCCTGTCCGGTCATCATGTCGCGTCGTCGGAGCAAGTCCGACTTCCGGCCTATGCTACCGGCCGGCAGGGCGGGGCGCCGAAAATCGTTCCCGAGGTAACGGTCCTGAAACAGAATTTGCGATTGATCATGACTGGGCGTCGCGGATTGTCAGGGAAAAAGCCTTCAATGCGTTGATTTTTGTTGGCACTCATCCCAAAATCCACAAAACGTGCGGCTAGAACGTTACGTTGTCATATTGCAACGCTTGAGACGCCGCCCGGAGGGCTGCTCTGACGGACGGGCCACCGCTGGCGCCGGAACGGCGCTTCCTGTGGGGCGGGCGCACACTACCGCACTGCGCAACCCGGGAGGCCCCTATAGAATGGCTGCCTCATGAAAACGACACCCCCGCCTTCTTTTCCCTGAACTCCTACCACTATCGCCGTGGTGGGTCCGACGTCGTCTACCTGGAACATGACGCGCTCTTCCAGGAACTCGGCTGGGAAACGGCCGTCATGTCCATGCACCACCGAAGAACATGCCCCTCGCGCTGGGCGAGTACTTCGTGGAGGGCTGGAATTCGGCAACGCGCACGGCATCAAGGACAAGCTGGTCAAGGCGTCCAAGGCCATCTATTCCTTCGAGGCCCAGGACAAGCTGCGCAAGCTGCTCAAGGTCTTCCCGGCCGACGTGGCGCACCTGCACTGTATCTACCACCACCTTTCGCCCTCGGTGCTGCCCGTGCTGCACGAGGCCGGCATTCCGTCGGTGCTCACCGCTCACGACCTGAAGATCGCCTGCCCGGCCTACAAGATGCTCAACAGCACCGGTGTCTGCGAGCGCTGCAAGGACGGCTCGGTCGTCAACGTGCTGCGCCACCGCTGCGTCGCAACTCGCTCGGCGCCAGCGCCATCGTCATGCTGGAATCGGGCCTGAGCCGCACCATGAACACCTGGCAGAAGTACCTGGGGCGCGTGGTCGCACCCTCGCACTTCTACCGCAACAAGCTCATCGAATGGGGCTGGCCCGAGTGGCAGGTCACCTACGTTCCCAACTACGTCGACGTCAACGCCTTCACCCCCTCCTACGAGCCGGGTGACTACGTGCTGTTTGCCGGTCGCCTGGCACCCGAGAAGGGCGTGGCCACCCTGGCCAGGGCGGCTGCCCAGGCTGGCGTCAAGCTGCGCGTGGCCGGCACCGGCCCCCTGGAAGAAGAACTCAAGGCCATGCCGGGCGCAGACCGGATCGAATGGCTGGGCTTCTGTTCGGGAGATGCGCCTGGAACCAGATCAAGGGTGCGCGGGCACTGGTGCTGCCCAGCGAGTGGTACGAGAACGCCCCCATGAGCGTGCTCGAGGCCTTTGCCAGCGGCAAGCCAGTTGTCGGCGCCGACATCGGCGGCATTCCCGAGATGATCACCCCCGAGATCGGCTGGGTCTTTCCCAGTGGCAATGTCGACGCCCTGGCTGGCGTGCTGACCGAGGTCTTTGCCCGTTCCGACGCCGACGTCGCCGAAATGGGGCGCAAGGCCCGCGTTCATTGCGCCACCCATTTCAACCGCACGCGGTATATTGAAGGCATCGAAACCGTCTATCGAGAGCTGGGAGTCAAGTTTTTGAGCAACGTGCCCAACACTGCGGCGCGTCTTCAGCCGTGTCCGCCCATTCCGCGCCTGCGCTTCGCATCCTCGGCATCCGTGGCGTGCCGGCAGCGCATGGCGGGTTCGAGACCTTGCCGAATACCTGGCGCTCTATCTGGTGAAGAAGGGCTGGAAGGTCACCGTCTACTGCCAGATCGACGGTACAGGCCCCATCACCGAAGACACCTGGGAAGGCGTCCACCGCATCAACATCCCCGTCGATCCGGGCCGGCCCGGCCGGCACCATCCAGTTCGACTGGATCGCCACCGTCACGCCCAGAAGGCCGGTGAGCCTTGCCTCACGCTCGGCTACAACACCGCCATCTTCTGCACGCTGCTGCATGGCACGCCTGCCCAACGTCATCAACATGGATGGCATCGGTGGCAGCGCGCCAAGTGGGGCGCGGGTCCCAAGGCCTGGTTCTATCTGAACGAGTGGGCGGGCGCCTGGCTGGGCAACCACCTCGTGGCCGATCACCCCGAGATCAAGGTCCACCTGTCCCGGCGTACCAGCCCCGAGCGCATCACTGTCATTCCCTATGGCGCCGAGGACATCCGCTCGGCCGACACCGCCCCGGTGACGGCCCTGGGCCTGGGCCCGGCCGCTACCTCAGCGTCATCGCCCGGGCCGAACCCGAGAACTCGCTGCTGGAAATCGTCGAGGGCTTCTCGCGCAAGCCGCGCGGCATGAAGCTGGCCGTGCTGGGCAAGTATGAAGACAGCAATGCCTATCATCAGGCCGTCAAGGCGGCAGCCGGCAACGAAGTGATGTTCCTGGGCGCCATCTACGACAAGAAGGTGGTTCAGGCGCTGCGCTTCCATTCCGCGGCCTACGTGCACGGTCACCAGGGTGGGTGGTACCAACCCGTCGCTGGTCGAGGCTCTGGGCGCTGGCAATGCCGTCATCGCCCACGACAACCGCTTCAACCGCTGGGTGGCCGGCCCCGGTGCTGCCTTCTTCGACGGCGCAGCCGGCTTTGCCACACAGCTCGACGCCATCTTGGCCGATCCCACCCGTCTCGACAACATGCGCAAGGCCTCGCGCGAGCGCTTTCCTGGCCGAGTTCCAGTGGGAGAAGATCCTCTCGAATACGAGACCCTGCTTCTGAAGTATCAGAGTGACAGGGAGCAGGGCAGTGGGCCGTTCCAGGGCATTCAGGGCCATCACGCTGGATCTGGACGATACGCTGTGGCCGGTACTGCCCGTACTGGCCCAGGCCGAGCGCGAGCTGGTCGAGTGGCTTTGCGCCCCGCGCCCCCTGACGGCGCAGACGCTGGCTGCAGGCCGCAGCGTCCTGGCTCTCAAGTCCCAATACCCCGAGCATGCCCATGACATGAGCTGGCTGCGACGCCGGCTCCTGCATGACCTGCTGACCGAACTCCACGAAGACCCGGCGCTTGCCGACCCGCCTTTGCCGTCTTTCTGGAAGCACGGCAGCGGGTGACACCCCTGGCCCGAAGTGGAAGGCATCCTGGCCTCCTGGGCCCGCCGCTACCGCATTGCCGCCATTACCAATGGCAATGCCGATGTCCATCGCACCCCGCTGGGCCGATATTTCAGCGCCAGCATCAGCGCGCCCACCTTCGGGGCAGCCAAGCCCGACCCCCGCATCTTTCATGCCGCCTGTGACGCCCTGGGCGTCGAGCCGGGGGCAACCCTGCACATCGGTGACGATCTTGAACTGGATGTGCTGGCAGCCCGTCGGGCAGGCCTGCATGCCGCCTGGCTGCTCAGACCCGAGCTTGGTCGGCCAAGTGTTGTAAATAACACAGAAAGGCGCGGAGCTTTACAACCTTACTTCTTTAGTTTGTTGTCTATAGACAACGCTGTGCAACGATAGTACGATCCAACGTAATGTCTTGTTTTGGTTGTGTGCATTACGTCAAGGTTTGAAGCAAAGTCGGCGTCGCGTTACAAGGCGGCGGGGCTTATACTGCAAAAACTGCCAAAACGAGTCCAAGAGTGCCTGACATTCGCGCCAGACGCGCGCGCCCTCATCCAGAGGATGACAGACATTTTCCTTTCAATGTCAGGTGCTTGCCTTCGCAACACTGCGTCCCCAGAAGGAACCATCCATGCTGATCGACACCAACGAATTGGCCTCGGGCTCCGTCATTCAAACCCAGATCTGTATCGTCGGCGGCGGCGCTGCAGGCATCTCCATGGCGCTGGAGCTGGAGAAAGCCGGCATCGACACCGTCGTGCTTGAGAGCGGCGGCCTTTCCCGTGATGAAGCCACTGCCGACCTTTACCGGGGCCCAGCGTGGGCATCCCCTACGACTTCTCCGATGGCACTCGCAGCCGCTTCCTAGGCGGCAGCAGCAACTGTTGGGGTGGTTTCTGCCGTCCGTGGGACCAGAGCGCGTTCGAGCATCGCCCGTGGGTGAATGGCAGCAGCTGGCCCATCGGCCGCGCAGACCTGGAGCCCTTCTACCAGCGCTCGCATGCCATCCTGCAGGTCCCGTCCAACGATTACGACCCTGCCCACTGGGTGGGCAATACCGGCGAGGCCACCCATGGTGCCTCCAGGGACTGTCGGCCAAGGCCGCCAGCTACCCCTTCGACCCCAAGAAGGTCGAGGAGATCATCTCCCAGTACAGTCCCCCGCTGAAGATGGGCGAAGCCTATCGTAGCGAGCTCAAGGCGGCCAAGCACGTCAAGGTCTCACATCAAGGCCAACGTCGTCGAGCTGCAGTGCAACCCCGTGGGGCGGCGCGGTGGAAAGCGCCAAGATCCGCACCCTGAAGGGCGTGTCGGCCACCGTCCAGGCCAAGGTCTTCGTGCTGGCCTCAGGCGGTATCGAGAACGCCCGCCTGCTGCTGGCCTCCAATCGTCAGCAGAGCGCCGGCATCGGCAACCGCTATGACCCTGGTCGGTCGCTACTCCAGGATCACCCCGCTTCCCTGAACGGTATCGTCGATTTTGCCGAGCCGTACCGCAACAACCCGCTGTTCGACATCAAGTTCCACTGCATCGTCAACAAGGTCAAGATCGGTGGCGTGGACATCTCCGGCCAGATGCGCATCCCTTCGAGGTCCAGAAGGGCGCGGCATCCTGGACGCCCAGATGTGGTTCCGCTCGCTGTACGCGGGTGAGGGCACCGACGTGGTCCGGGCGCTGTATCGCATGCGTCAGCGCGTGCGCGGCAAGTGGTCGCCGTTCGTGGGCCTGGGCACCGACCTGGCCACATCTTCTCGCACCCGATGGACTCGCTCACCTACTCGGTGGCGCACACCACGGGCTCGCTCAAGCTGGTGCGCTACGTCACCATGGAGCTGATCGCCGAGCCGGAACCGGATCCGAACAGCCGCGTCATGCTGAGCGACGACGTCGATGCTCTGGGCATGCGCCGCACCAAGATCGACTGGCGCCTCAACCAGCGGGTCAAGGACACGGTCGATACCTCCTTCGAGCTGCTGGCACGCGAGCTGGAAGACAAGAAGATCGCCAAGGTCACCCTGGGGCCGCGCATCAACGACGTGGGTTGGCCGGCCGACATGGAAGGTACCTACCACCACATGGGTACCACCCGCATGGCCGATTCGCCGCGCGAAGGCGTGGTCGACCGCAACTGCCTGGTTCATGGCATGGAGAACCTCTACATCGCAGGTTCGTCGGTCTTCCCCACCTCGTCGTCCAACAACCCGACCATGACGCTGGTTGCCCTGGCGCTGCGCCTGACCGACCGTCTGGTCGACGAGTTCCGTGCCGGCACGCGCTTCAGCCCGGAAGGCAAGGCTGCCGAGCCTGCCAAGGCTGAAGATCAGCCCAAGGCTGCTGCCTGATGGCGCGCTGATCGCGTTCTTCCTTTCGGAGCCCCTGTCAGTCCCGGGGCTCCCTCAGGGCCAACTGCCTGTTGCAGGGCGTTGGCCCTTTTTTGTTGTGCTGCATGTCAGGTCCCGGCCTGCGTCAGGCATGCCCATGGCACACCAGGAGGAAATGGTCGCCTGCCAGATCGATGCAAACGTGAAATTTTTCGAGCGTGAAAAAGCCGGCGCTGGAGGATGATGCCGACAGTCTCCGATGCGCGGTGTCGGAACCGGCTGTCACCGCAGCACCAGCACCCCTGCGCATGTCCGCGACAGGGAGTCCAGCGCTTTCCGGGGTCATCCCGGATTTTCCGACGGACGTCTTTCACTCGTTTGGATTGATCGCCATGAGAGTCTCTACGCCTTCCTTCAAGCTTGCCTCGCTTGCCGTGCTGACCGTACTGGCTGCATGCGGCGGTGGCGGCAGTGATTCCGGTGCGGCCACCCCTGGCCCCACCGCTACCGGCACGGGTACCCAGGGCAGTGCTGGCAACACCATCGCCTCGACGGATACCACCACGCAGTCGGGCAGCAACGCCTCGGCCAATACCTCCACCCCGTCGGGCAACCAGGCCTCGACCGATGCCGCTGCAACCCGTCCGGCTGCCGATACCAAGCCGACCACGCCTGCTGCCAACGGCACCTCGGGTACCGGTACCGCCGCTGCGCCAGTCGCTCCCGTGCGCACCGTGCCGCCGGTGATTCAGCCTGCGCCTCAAACCGCACCTGAAGTTCCCAAGCCGCCCGTCACGCCGGTTGCCCCGGTCACGCCTGCCGAGCCGGCCAAGCCTGTCACGCCCACCACGTCTGCCGAACAGCAGGCTCGCAAGACCCGGGGTGAATGGCTGCCCAAGGTGAACTGGCCGGTGGTTTCCATCCATGCCGCCATCACGGCCGACGGTCGGGTGCTCACCCTACGGTACGGACTACAACGTCCGGCAGGACAGCCAGTTCCGCTACGACTGTGGGATCCCGAGCTGGGCACGGACGATGCGTCCCACATGCTGCTGCTCAACTCCACCAAGACCTTCCTGTTCTGTTCCGCGCAGATCCTGCTGCAGGGATGGCCGGATGATGATCCTGGGCGGTGACCTGCTGAAGGATGGTCGCGTCACCAACCGTGGCGTAAAGGATGTCAACATCTTCGATCCGAGCAGCAACCTGCTGACCCCCGCGCGCAACGACATGACGCTGCCGCGCTGGTACGGCACGGCCACCACGCTGCCCACCGGTGAGGTCTCCATCCAGGGCGGTACCGACGGCGAGAAGCACCCCGAGATCCGCAAGGCCGACGGCACCTTCAAAGCGCTGACCATCGACACGCTGGCCAAGATCAAGGTTGGCCCCAACGAGATGGCCGCGTTCGAGAACAACTATCCGCGCAACTTCGTTGCCCCGAACGGCAAGATCTTCGGCTTCGACCCGCACTTCATGTACGAGATCGATCCGTATGGCAATGCCGGCAAGGGTTCGGTGAAGATGCTGGTGCCCACTGGGACCATCCGCGCATCACCGAAGACGGCAAGGAAGACTGGGAGTTCTACCGCGGCTGGCAGGCCACCTCCACGGCCGTCATGGTTCGCCCGGGCCTGATCTTCCAGTTCGGTGGCGGTGACATGACCGGCAACATGAACAACGGCGGTCCGTCCAAGGCCACGCTGATCGACATCAACGGCGATCGTCCCAGCTGTTCGACATGCCGGCCCTGGACAAGACCTACCACTGGAGCAATGCCACGGTCCTGGCCGACGGCAACGTGCTGGTCTCGGGCGGTTCGACCAAGAACCTGCTGGTCGACGTCGAAGAGCCCATCAACGAGGATGCAGGCGAGATCAACTACGCCACGATGCTCTTCAACCCCGACACCCGTCAGTGGACGCCGGGCGCCAACATCAGCGAGAAACGCCTCTATCACAGCGTGACCCTGCTGCTGCCGGATGCCACGGTCCCGTCCACCGGTGGTGGTCAGCCGGGTCCGGTCGACAACCTGAACGCCCAGATCTACCGTCCGCCGTACCCTGTTCAATGCCGACGGTACGCTGGCGAAGCGTCCGGTGCTGAAGGGTGAGGTTGGCAGCGGTGCCGTGGCGATGGTGGCCGAGCCGGCCAGCACCTTCCACATCGAGACCGCCGATGCCAACGACATCGCTCGGGTCACGCTGGTCAAGACAGGGCGCCGTCACGCACTCGTTCGACATGGAACAGCGCTTCAACGAAGTGAAGTTCCGCGTCAACGGCAACGGTCTGGACATCGAACTGCCGAAGAACAAGTACCTGACGCCTCGGGCTTCACCACGTGTTTGCCTTCAACAAGGCGGGTGTGCCGTCCAGAGTCCCGGATGATCCGCATCAACCCCTCGGGAGAAGGCTCCGCTCTGATCGGGTAGTTCGCTCCTCGCCCGGCTCACCGGCCGGGCAGAGCTCGATCCATCGAACCCCGTGCCGGGACACATCCCGGCACGGGGTTCGTCTTTCTGGCGCATGTCCGGACCAGCGATAGCTTGGGTCCGGATGTCGCACCCAGGCAGCGAGCATTCGGCCATTTCCACCAGCATGTCGGGCCTTGTGGCCCACCTGTCAGGGCAGGTGAGAGGGGAAAGGCGTGTCTGTAACCTTGTGCCATCGGTCAACCACAGGAACAGGATGGGTCATGCCGATGCATGCCGAGCGCGCTGCGACGCTGCAGGGGCTTTGCGCCCTGACCGCTGCTTACACCTCGAAGTCACGCCGACATTGCGCACCTGCCACCATCTTGCTGTCGCTGATGCTGGGAGCCTGCGCCGGGACGCACGGAGAGGCCAACAAGGATCTGGATGCAGGTGCACAGGTTTCCGGGTCGATGGCGGGCCAGGAAATGACTGCCGACACGGGCTCCTACACGTCGTTCAGAAGATGGAAGATGCGCAGATTGCCCGTGACCAGGGCATCTATCGGGACACGCAGGCGCGCATCGCGGAACTCAACGCCCGGAAAGGTATCCGGTTGGGCAGCTATCCGCTGGCCAAGGCCCAGTGCTGGCTGGACGTGAGCTTCCACGAATACACGCGCAATGACCGTGGCGGCTTCCCCCGGGCTTCGCTGGCCCAGGCCCAGGGCATCCTGGACCAGCTGGAGGCCGGTCAGCATCCGGACGTCAGCGAAACGCCGCTGGTCAATGATGCACGCCGCCTGCGCGACGATCTCTGGGCGCGTCATGACCGCCTGCGTCAGGACACCGAAGGCATGCAGTGTGCCGCCCAACGTCTGGCGTGTGCCGAGGTGGAGCTGGTGCATGCCGGCAACGAGATTCGCCAGGGTGGCTGGCGCCATGCCAGCCCCTATATCCAGATTGCTGAAGATCTGACGGAAGAGGCTGAAAAACTGGCCGCCCAGTGCAAGCCCAAAGCAGGTCGTTTCCGCTCCCGTCGAGAAGCCGGCTGTACCTGCGCCGGTGATCGAAGCGCCCGCCATGCCGACACTGGATGTGCGTTTCGCTTCGACCGTTCGGGCGTGGCCGACATCCTGCCCGAAGATCGTCAGAAACTGATGGACTTTTGCCGAGTGTGATGAAGGGGCCGCGGACCGAACGAACATCGGGTCCTGAAGCTGATGGGACACACCGATCGCCTGGGCAGCCGTGCACCACAACGAGCGCCTGTCCATGCGACGTGCCGTGACGGTGCGTGATGAGCTGCAGCGGCTGGAGTGCGTCTGCCGATGGAAGTTCGCGCCATGGGGGCCACGGAAGATTTCTCCCGCGGTTGCCACCAGGACAATGCGGGTGCAGAAAGGACGGTGCAATGCCTGCAGCGGACCGTCGGGTTTCGGTCGAGGCTGCTCGATGAAAGCGTAGCGACTGTCGCTGGACAGTAATTTCGGACGCACAAAAACTGCCCGCATCTCGAAGGAGGCGGGCGCATCTCGGGAAGATAATTATTGTTGTTTTAACGTTTGGGCTTGATGACGTCCAGAAGGTGGTTGCTTCCTTCGTGGATGGGCAGCCTCCGTGGCGTCATTCCATGCCTTCATGAAATATCCGTATCGCACAGTGTTGTTTGCCGTTTGTTTGGCCACTGCCGATTCGGATGATTATAAAAAGCTTTTCTCGCTTTTGGGTTGACTTTTATCAAAAGCCTTGGGCCCAAGACTGGGTCCCTGTGAATCAGGTGTCGAGATTCTGATAATGATGAATAGCTGAACGAAATTCATCATGAGCAACAGCCTTCATTCTGGCACGTCGCTGCTTTTCTCATGGTGGTATTCATCGTTCCTGGCTTGCAGGAATTATTTCGCAGAAGCGCTTTCCGAAATTTCATTCACAAGATAATGATTTCCGGGCGGACATCTCGTTTGTACAAGATGTTGGCGTGACGTGACGCCAAACCCATTCGGGCCTGTGTGGTGGCATGTTCCGCTTCGAAGGGCCGATCTTGCACCCCGCCCTGGCCTTGCGCCTCGTCCTGGTATCCGCGTTGTATCCGCGTTGTATCCGCGTTGTACGCCTGCGTCAGGCAGCCCCCAAGAGGGCCCGCCCTTGTGTCCCGCGGCGAGCATGCTGGCGGGTCCTGGCGTGGCGATGCCCATGTGCTTCGCAGCCCTTGCACGCGTGAGCCGTGCTGCATCCACGCATGCGGGCAAGGTCAGGAGGTGGGCCGTGCGTGTCTGCCCCAGGCAGTCCCATGGAGGGATCTTTTCCATGGAAACGACATTTTAACAAAAATAAATTTCGTTACGAGCGTAATGTTTCCGGGAATTCGGCCGACCATACGGAAGTCGGCGCAGCGCGGTGCTGCCCGCGTCCTTTTCCAACTTTGTGTTCCATGTCTGGAACTCTGGAGATCTTCATGAACAAGAAATTTGCAGCGCTTCTTTCCGGTGCGGTGGCCACGGGTGCCGTCGTGGCTTCGACGCCGGTGTTTGCGGCGCAGAGCCTGTCCCAGGGCTATCAGGTGGCTGCTGCCGGCCAGAAGACGCCGGAAGGCTCCTGTGGTGGCAATGCCAAGAGCCAGGAGGGTTCCTGCGGCGCCAATGCCAAGAGCCAGGAAGGGGCCCACGGTAGCAATGCCAAGACCAAGGAAGGTTCGTGCGGCGCCGAGAAGGGCAACACGCCTGCCAAGACCGAGAAGCCTGCCAAGGCCAGCAAGGGTATGGAAGGCCGCTGCGGTGAGGGCAAAGTGCGGCGGCAACCGCAAGATGAAGTAAGCCATTGAGCCATTCATCGTGGGGCGGCCGGTCCTGCCGACCGCCTTTCACGATGAGTCGGCTCTGTCACGCCCGGCGCAGTCCGGGCGTGTTCCGAATCGTTCAGCCCTGGGTCAGGCTGCCGGCGATGGAGGGTCGCAGGCCGGGTTATTCAGGGTGAAGGGTGAGGCATGAAAAGGGGAGAAGGAGTGATGACGAGAGATTCCCGGGATGTGCGGTTGCTGCATCGCGCCGGGCTGGGCCTGCGACAGAGTCTGCTGGCCGACACGCTGGCCATGCTGGAAACAGGCACGATGGACGTGGTGGCCTTCTTCGAGGTGGCGCCCGAGAACTGGAGCCGGCTGGGCGGGCGCTTTTCGCGGGATCTGTCGGCGATCAGCGAGCACCGGCCGCTGGCCTGTCATGGCCTGTCGCTGAACCTGGGAGGCAGTGACGGTCTGGACATGCAGCTTCTGGCCGAAGTGAAGGCCTTCATGCGGGCCTATCGGATCTCCCTCTATACCGAGCACCTGTCGTGGTGCGGGCACGAAGGGCAGCTCTACGACCTGCTGCCGCTGCCGGCCACCCTACGAGACGGTTGCGTCAGTGGCCTCAACGCATCGCCCAGGTGCAGGGACTACATGGGCGAGCAGATCGGCATCGAGAATGCCAGCTACTACGCGGCGCCAGAAGGCGCCGAGATGGATGACGCCACCTTCGTGCGCGAGGTGGTGAAGGAAGCGGGCTGCCTGCTGCACCTGGATGTGAACAACGTCTACGTGAACAGCTGCAACCACGGCTTCGACCCCTACGAATACATGCAGCAGCTGCCGTTGGAGCGCACCTGCTACATGCACGTCGCAGGCCATCACGTCGAAGACGATGGACTGATCATCGACACGCACGGCATGCCGGTGATCGATCCGGTCTGGCAGCTGCTGGAATTTACCTATGACCGGCTGGTCGACGCCGGGCTGGACCCGGTGGCGATTCCCAGCTGTCTGGAGCGGGACTTCAACTTCCCGCCGCTGGCCGAGCTGGTAGATGAAGTCGGCACCATCGACCGGATGCAGCGCGAGGCCTCGGCGAGTCGCGCGGCGCGAATGCAGGCCGAGGTTGGGAAGGCTGGCATGGAGAAGACCGGCATCGAGGTGCCCGGATCGGCCGCCGCTGGAAACGGGGCGGCGGGAACGGAACGTGGTGCCCGGCAGGATCGGGGAGTGCTGGTGCCATGACAGCCAATCAGGGGGCCGATCGAGGCCCAGCAGATCGGATGCTGCGCCCTGCACCGACGCACAGGCGGGCGTGTTGGCCAGGCGTCGTCAGCCCCCGGTCTTGCCCGCATGCAGGGAGACTGGTCGAGCTATTTCCGGCAACCCGGCGTCGTACCGCGACCGACAGGCACGGAGCCGCGCCGCATCGATGTCTACGTCTCGCTGCTGCGCAGCAACATCGGGAGCTTCATCCATCAGTGCTTTCCCCTGTGTCAGGCGCTGGTCGGCACGTCGAACGCTGGAAGACGCTCATCGACCGCTTCTTTGCAGAAGGGCGCTGGCACACCTCACCGTTCTTTCACGAGATCCCGAAGGCCTTCGTGGATTTCTGCAGGCAGAGGACGCGCCTGCTGATGAATCCCTGCCGCCCTGGCTGGCCGAGCTGGCGCACTACGAGTGGCTGGAGCTGGCCGTGGAGACGGCACCGGACGTACCGCTTCGTGTCGGTCCGCAGGGGCTGGCGCTGTGTCCGGCCCTGCAGCTGGGTGGATATGCCTACCCTGTCCACACCATTGGCGCCGAGGACGCCGAGGTGGTGCCGGCCACCACCTTCGTGGCGGTATACCGGGACCGCCAGCACCAGGTTCGCTTCAACGTGCTGACGCCCGGCGGCCGCTCAGTTGCTGGATGCCCTGCAGGACAACGGCTGCGACTGGCAGGTCGCCTGTGAGCAGCTGGCCTCCCATTGGGGGCTGGCGGTGGATGAACTGGCCGGGCAGATCGCACCGTTGCAACAGCAGTGGCTGGCTGATGAGCTGCTGCTGCGCCCAGGCACCGCTCAGCTCGCGGCAGCCGGCTGATCCCCGTTTTCCGACATTCCATCTGGAGATGATCGTGCGTGTTTCCTGTTCCAGCCCCCGCCGGCTCCGCCCTGGATGGCGAAGGCGGGGCGGACGCTGCAGGCTGTCGCGGCCACCCTGCCGTATCCGTCGTGCGCTCGATAGTCTTAGCGCCCTGGGTGGGGCTTCTGTTCCTGCGCCTGCTGATCGGCTGGGAGTTCCTGGATTCCGGCCTGAGAAGCTGCGGGTGAGAACTGGTTTGCCGACATCCAGGAGCAGTTCCTGTTCCCGTTCAACCGGCTGCCGGCCGAGCTGAACTGGCAGCTGGCCATGTGGTTCGAGATTGTCGGGGGCCTGGCGCTGATGCTGGGGCTGGGCACGCGCTTTTTGCTCTGGCGCTACTGGTGGTCACGATCGTGGCCACGGCTGCCGTGCACTGGCCGGCCGAATGGCATTCGCTGGCCGAGCTGGCGCAGGGCTATGTCATCACCGATGATGGCCATGGCAACTTCAAGCTGCCGCTGATCTTCATGGCCATGCTGTGCCGCTCCGATGTTCTTCGGGGCCGGCCGGATCAGCCTGGATGCGCTGCTGGGGATCCTCTGGATAGTCGCGCGAACCGGCGCGCCACGGAACGGGATGCAGGACAGAGGCGACACTTGCTGTCATGCACCGCTATTGACGGCAAGTGGTCAACACAGATCATGCGCCCCGACCTGAGGATGCGACGGCGGGGACTGTTCAGAGGATCCCTAGGGGCCGTGCTGCGTCGAAAGGCGCACTGAGCCTGCGCTCAGACCGAAAGGGGCCTCTTCACGAGGCCCTTCGTCATTTCAGGGGGCTGGCTTGCGCGGTGTCGGGGCGTTGCCGGCATCCTCGGGCGCAGCCGCTGTCCGCCTCTTGGCCGTCCTCGTTGATGTCGGCATAGCGCTTCATGATCTGGTGGAGCGCCTCGGTGTTGTGTTTGAAATGGCGGCAATCGGCGCAGAACAGCAGATGCAGCCGAACTCTCAGCCGTTCTGCCAGCGTGAGCGCATCGTCCTGGTCCTGGGCTTCGAAATCAGCCGGGTCACGCGCAGACATTTCCGGTTGTTGGGGCTTCGTACTTCATGCGGCGTGACCATCCGTCTTGCGGGTTCGCGGGGAGCAGGCGGCGTCATCGCCCAGCCAGTTCTGCTGCAGGCACTTCTGCAGCTTCAGGCGTGCCCGATAGAGCATCACGTTGATGTTGTTGCCGGTGAGCTGGGTCTGGGTGCTGATTTCCTGGGTGCTCAGCCCCAGGTGCTCGCGCATCATGAAGACCTGGGCCTGGATGCCGGGCAGCCTGTCCAGACAGCGCTGCAGCACCTGCCAGAACTCGCGATTGGTGCACAGCTGCTCGGGCGAGCCCAGGGTGCCGGGGCCCGGCGTCCTGTTCCCAGTGGCCATCAGCCCGGAACAGCAGGGCTTCCAGATCGTCGCCCTCCGGATCCTCGTCCTGCGCGTAGCTGACCTCTCGCGACTGACGGCGATAGCGGCCGCGCAGGGCATCGGCAATCTTGTTCTTGAGAATGGCAAAGACCCAGGTCTTGAGCGCGGCCTCGCCCCGAAAGGCATCGGCCCGGTCGAAGGCTGCCACGAAGGCATCCCTGCACCACGTCCTCGGCCAGCTCGTCATCGCCCAGCTGACGTGCCGTAGGACAGCATCTGGGGGGCGGAAGGCAGCCATCTGTTGCGTCGCATTCGCATGGCGGGCAAGAAAGTGGGGATTCCTCTGAACAGGTTCTTCTGGGAGGCTGGCCACGAAACAGGAGGAGGTGGCTGCCAGGGGCTTGCTCTGAAGGATCACGACGGGTCCTGGAGCATGAGACCGGGATTATGCAGTGATGTGCAGGGACGGTGGGGCAGAACGTGTCGTGTGCCGGCCTCGACGCCGGCAGCTGCCCGGAGCCTTGGGAGGCGGGAGGACGGAAATTGCCGTGAATGTTGTGCGAATTTGTACTAAAGGATGGCAATTTTCGGGTTTCCCGGCATCATCACGGCGTACCTTCATGTTGGGGCAGAGGCAGGAAAGGGGCATCGATGCTGTGTTTCTCGATCAGGGGTTGGCGGGCGGCCAGCACCAGGATGGCGGACGACGACGCCTGGCGGGCGTGGGCGGCGGATCCGTCGATCGCCCAGGACCTGCCGCCTCAGCGTCCGGCCCTGGAGTTCCTGGGGGCCATGCGGCGTCGTCGCCTCAGCGGGTGGCGCGCCTGATGGTCGATGCGGCCTGGCCGCTGGTGCAGGACGACGAACATCTGCCCGTGGTGTACGTGTCGCATGATGGCGAGATCAACCGAAGCTTCGAGCTGTGGCTGACGCTCCTGAAAGAAGGGACCGTCTCGCCCACATCGTTCCGGACTGTCCGTCACAACGCCCTGGTGGGGCAATGGTCGATGCTGCGGCGGGACGGCAGTGAGAGCACCGCCCTGTGTGCACTCGGCACAGCTGGAAACCGGCGTGGTCGAAGCCTGCGGCACGCTGGCGGACGGTGCGCCCGCCGTGCTGGTGGTCGTGGCGGATGATCCGCTTTCTTCCGAATACCCGGTGAAAGGCCCGGCGAGCGCCGTTTCCCTATGCGCTGGCCATGGTTCTCGTGCCGGGGAACGACTGAGGCTTTCCTGGGAAAGGGAAGGGCTCGCTGGAACATCTTTCCAAAGGCGGCCGCGCGCCCGGGCAAGAGAGGGGCAGGGCGTCGGACGTGCCTTACTGGGGGGCGCTTGACTGGATCGCCCATCGTCTTCAGGAGAGGCGCGCCTTTTCCATCCCCGGATCCCGCAACGCTGGCATTGGCAGCGGCGAGACATGAGCATCCCGCCGTCGATGCCTTCCTTCGGCCCTGGCAGCGTGTCCTGAATGGAGGCGTGATCGCCTGGCGTTTCGTGGCGGTGGTGGCCGCCTTTGCGCTCGTTCGGTTCGGTGGGGATCCTGTTCCTGCTGGTGCTCTGGCCGCTGCGCAATCCTCCGCCCCCACAGGCCATGCAGCGTCGCTGCTGGCGCGACGCATCGTGGCCGCCAGCTGGCGGACGCTGCTGGGCTGGCTGCGCCTGACGGGCGTGATCTCCGTCCGGATGGAGGGCTTCGAACGGCTGGGGCGGCCGGGGCAGCTGGTGCTGGCCAACCACCCGTCACTGCTGGATGTGCTTTTCCTGGTGGGTACGTGCCGGGCATCAACTGCGTGGTCAAGGCGTCGCTGCTCGGCAATCCGACGATGCGCACCCCATCCTGGCCTGCGGCTACGTGCTCAACGATGTCTCGGAGCGGATTCTTGCCGACTCGGACGCGGCACTCCGTCAGGGGCAGACGCTGCTGGTCTTTCCGGAGGGCACGCGCACCGGTCCGGACGGGGTCATTCGCCTCAATCGGGGAGCGGTATCGATCGGCCTTCGCAGCGCTTCCGTCATCACGCCGGTCACCGTCCGGATGACGCCCCGCGAACTGGGGAAAGGGACCTGGTTAGAAGTTCCGTTTTCAAGATATCGTTAGCGAGCTGCGTGTGAGCGCAGACATCGATCCTCGGGACTGGCTGGCTGAAAAGCCGCTGCCAATCGCCTCCGGCGTCTGAACGATCATCTGCAGGATTATTTTGCGCGGGAGCAACGCACAGATGACCTGAGGCAGTCCATCAAGGTTCTGATCATCGAAAGCCTGAACCTGGAGGACATCACGCCGGCCGACATCGACGATGACGCCCCTCTGTTCGGCACGGACGGCCTGGGCTGGATTCGGTGGACGCCCTGGAACTGGGCCTGGCCCTGCAGAAGAAGTTCTCCTTCCGTCTGGATGGGGAGAACACGGCATTGCGCGAGCACTTTTCACAGTGTCGCCACGCTGGCGGATTTCATCGGGAAAATGAAGACTGAGGCGAAGGGGTGAGCCATGCTGAACAGGAGCAGGTCCAGGAGATTCTGAGCAGGCGCCGTCGAACTGTTTGAAATCGATCCGTCAAAAATCACCCTCACGGCCAACCTCTATGAGGACCTTGAAATCGACAGCATCGATGCCATCGATCTTATCGACCATATCAAGCGCAAAGACGGGTTATCGCCTCGGTGGCCGATGATTTCCGCTCGGTGCGTACGGTGGGCGACGTGGTCGAAGCCGTCATGAAGAAGATGGAAGAGAACGGCGGGTGAGACTGTCGTGGCAGGTTCTTGTCGCCGTTCTCAGTCTGGCCTCATCCACTCGGCGTGGTACTGGGGGCGTGAGGCTGGCCTGTTCAGCTGGCTGGCCGGCGGCATGGCCGTGCTCTGGGGGGTAAGGGCCCTCCTGCAGCGAACACGCGGGCAGCGTGTCCTTTCCTGCGTGCTGGCCGCCTTCTTCGTGCTCGTGCTGCTCTTCGAGCGCCAGCATGCCATGTATTGGTACCCGGTGCTGGTCAACGTCCTGATGCTGGCGCTTTTCGGGGGCAGCCTGCTGACGGGGCAGAGCATTGTCGAACGGTCGCCCGGATGCAGCACCCGGATCTCCCGCCCCGTGGTGTACGCTACACGCGACGGGTCACGCAGGTCTGGTGCGGTTTCTTTCCCTTTTCAACATCGCGGTCATCCTCGCGTTGATCGCCGCAGCTCCCTGGCGTGCGTGGGCGCTGTACACGGGAGTCATTGCCTATGGCCTCATGGTGCTCCTCTTCTCCATCGAGTGGCTGTATCGACGCCGGGTCATGCGCCTCGATGCCCAATCATGATGCGTGATGCCGTCGTCATGGCGCCTGCATTCGGCTTCCGATTCCTCAATCCTGACAGCGAGGGTCTTTCGCGAACATGTGGTGCCCGTTGCAGAGACTGCTGCTTGATCCCCAGATGCAGCCTGCCCGCGTGGGGGTGGAGCCCGAGTGGATGCGCGCCGATTTTTGTCGCGCAGGCACTGCGCGTGGCTGCACGTCTGCGTGAAACCCGGCCTCGGGCCGTTGCACTGCATTTTTCCGATGCAGCGCGCATGGCATGCGCCTTCCTGGCGTGTGCGCATGAAGGGATTGCCATGGTGCTGCCTCCCAACCTGGCGGCGGACAACCTGGTCTGGAGCTTGTGAACAGGCCGATGTCTGGATGACCGATGGCTACACGCCGGATCTCGCACGGGATGTGGCGAACGCAGCGCAGGCTGCTGCTGATGCTCAGGCGGGAAGGGCAACATCGAGGTCTGGCAAATCACCGACGAGGCGATCCTCGTGGAGGCGCGCCATGGCAGCCAGATCTGCCCAGGCGGCGAGAGCAGTGTGCGCCGTGCCCTGCAAACCGTGCCGAGGGTCATGAGGCGCCGGGCAGGTCCCTGCGCATCTCCTGAAGCTGGACACGGAAGTCTGGCTCCAAGACATCCGGTTCCACAGGGCAGCCCCAGATCATTGGCAAGACGGTGGCCCGTTTCAGGCCGAAGCAGAGGCGCTGGCGCAGTGCTGGGGCCTGGCTGATGAGGTGCCCGTGGATGCCGTCCGTGGGAAGCGTGTCTCCGCAGCACCTGTACGGTCTGAGCTTCCGTGTCGTCCTGGCGCTGTGCGCCGGCTGGCCCATCCATCGGATGCGGTGCGTCTACCCGGAAAGTCTGCTGGCCGCGGCTCTTCCGATGCGCCGAAGCGTCTGGATCTCGAGTCCGATGCTGCTCGACGCCCTGGGCGAAGACGGGTGGGCCCACGCCTGCGCGGCAGCGTGAGCCGGCTGGTGTCGTCCGCGGGCGGTCTTTCGGCGGCCACCAGTGAACGCCTGCATCGGCAGCTGGGCGTCCTGCCTGACGAGATCTACGGCAGTACCGAGACCGGAGTCATTGCCCATCGTCAGGGCAGCGGTCCTGGCAGCCCCTGCCTTCGGTGCAGCATGGTACCGACGCCGAAGGGGCCCTCAGGTCGATTCCGCCCTGGTCGGGCGGGCGCCGTCAGCTGGCGGACCTGGTCTCTTCGCAGGGAACGGGTTTTCGTGCTCGAAGGGCGTCGCGACCGCATCATCAAAGCTGGCGGACAAGCGTGTTTCCCTGGCGCACGCTGGAGGCGACGTTGAAGGAACATGCCTGGGTGGCGGATGGGGCCTGCAGGCTGAGCCCTGTCCACAAGCGCCTGGCCGTGGCCCTGGTCCTGTCCCCTGAAGGGGCCACGGCGTGGCGCGAGGCAAGGGCGTGCAAGCGTTGTGCGCGCTGCGTGATCATCTGCGTGGCAGCCTGGATGTCGTTGCATTGCCGCGCAGCTGGCGCGTCGTGCATCGCCTGCCTCGCGATGTGCAAGGCAAGCTCCCGCTGGCGGCCTGGCAGCGCCTGTTCGAGGCCCGACCGCTCGCGCCCGAGTGGGTACGCCTGGAGGACGGCGAGGGGATCGGCAAGCACGCTTCTCCGGGCAGGTTCCGTGGGATCTTGTCCACTTCGCGGGGCACTTTGCCGAGTTTCCGCTGGTGCCGGGTGTGGTGGAGCTGGATTGGGCCATCACGCAGGCCAGGACGGCCTTTCACGCTGCCACCTCACCTGATTCGCACCGGGCGCTCAAAGTTCCGGCAGTTCGGTGCGGCCCGGTGACACCCTGGAACTGACGCTGGACTGGCAGCCTGACAAGGGCGACTCGTAGTTCGAACTGAAGGGCCGGACGGCATCTGCGCTTCCGGGCGACTGGTGCTGGCAGCCCATCGTGAATCATGAAAGTTGCAGCGCTGATACCCCATTACGATCATGCCGGGACACTGCCGACCGTGGTGTCGGCCATGCGTGCCGCAGGGCCTTCCGGTCCTGATCGTCGATAGCCACGCCTCCTGAACGTTGCCGCCCGGTGCTGGACGAGCTGGCCGGGCAGGATGAGTTCTGGTTCGTCACCTGCCCGTGAACCGGGGCAAGGGAGGCGCCGTGAAGGCGGGGATGGCTGGGCGCATGACCTGGGTTACGACCACGTGCTGCGGGTCGATGCCGATGCCCAGCACGCGCTGGGTGACGCAGCCCGCCTGCTGGAGGTGGCCCGTGCGCAACCCGAGGTGGTGGTCTGCGCGGAACCGGTCTGCGGAGACGACGCACCGCGTGCGCGCCTGTATGGGCACAAGCTGACCAATTTCTGGGCCGCGATCAATTCGGGGTCACGCCAGATTCACGACGGCATGTGTGGTTTCGCATCTACCCGCTGGGCCCGGTCCCGAAGCTTCTGAAAGCGCACCGGACGGGCGATCGCATAGTTTCGACATCGGGTGCTGGTTCTTCTGGTGTGGGCGGGCGTTCCTCTGGCATAGGGTCCGTACCCCGGTGAAATACGAGCCGGGCGGCGTTTTCGCATTTCCAGCCGTGGCGTGACAACATGCTCATCAGCCTGATGACGCCAAGCTGTTCTTCCGGATGTTGGGCCGCAGGGTGTCATTGGCTGCGGGGGGCCCCGATGAACGCGGATCCTGCCGGACACTGGTCCCGACAGCAGGAGCGGGGTGTTCCCGGGCTTCTCTCGCTGTCGGTCTGGCTGTGCAGGCATTGCCCCAATGGCTGCTGCTGCCCGATCGTTTCCGGTGGTGGGAGTGTTCTTCCCTGACCGCACCCGGGCCGCGACGCTGTATCCGTGCCTACCACACCCGCGCGCAATACCATCCGGACGTGGTGCTGCCGTCATGGGCACCGGTCTGGCGGCAGTTCCTGGCCTTCAGCCAGGGCCATCGTCGACCGCTTTGCGGTCTGGCAGGGCGCATCGGCTACCAGGATCTGGTGGTGGAAGATCCGGACGGGCTCTACCCCGATATCCAGCGAAGTGCCCGGGGAGGCGCTGCCGGACAGCTGCTGGTGTGCTCGCACCTGGGCAACGTCGAGATCTGTGCGTTGGTGTCGCACAACGAGGGCTTCGTGCTGAACGTGCTCGTGCACAGCAAAGCATGCCGAGCGCTTCAACCGGGCCCTGCGGCAGGCAGCGCCAGCGAGATCCGTCTCATCCAGGTCGTGGAGCTGGATCTGCCTGATGATGCAGCTGAAGGAGCGCATCGAGGCCGGCGAATGGCTGGCCATTGCGGCAGACCGCACCCCGGTGCGGGGCGAGAAGACGGTGAAGGTCGATTTTCTGGGGAAGCCGGCCCTGATGCCTCAGGGGCCCTGGCTGTTGGCCGGGCTTCTGGGGGCCGGTGAATCTGCGTTCTGCAGCCGCCATGACGAGCGCTACCGGCTGCGTCTGGAAAGGTTTTCAAGCACCGCGCTGGTCACGCGCCGAGCGCCCCGCCATGGTGGCATCGCTGGCACAGCGCTTTGCCAATCGGCTGGCCGAGGAATGCCGTCAGGTCCCTTTGCAGTGGTTCAACTTCTACGACTTTTGGGCGCAGGTGATGATCAAGGAAACACGTAAGCTGTCATCGGTACGGCATCCGGGCGGTCGGAGGCGGGCATCGTCGTGCCTGGAAGGCATCCGCACGGGAATGAGGCAAGCGCTTCGCCCCCTGCTGGTGGCGGCGCGTGCTGTTCAGCGGCGCAGCCGACTCGATGTTGGTGCGTTGCAGAAACTCCTGCAGAAGGAAGAGCAGGTGCAGGGACAGTTCAGCCAGGCGCGCTATCTCGCGGTTTGCCTGATCGCCTACGCAGCAGTGGCGATTTCAACATCGTGCCCGGTCGAGTCGCTGTTGTGGCATGTGCGCAGCCTTTGAATACAAGGTGCGCGCATGGATGCGGAGGCTGGAGCACTGGGCCGATGGCCGCTGGCAGCCGCAGCAGAGCAGACCGGTACGGGTGACCGGGCGCAGCTCGCGTTCTTCAGGACATCATCGGTGGGCGTTTCGAGCCTGGGTCAGCATTTCTCGATGCAGCTGAGTGGTGACAGCGCTGGCAGTTGCATCTGACTCCCTCAGCGTCCTGATGAAACAGATCTTTGCGACCATCGACATCACGGGCGATGCCTATGTGCGCACCGTGAAGATCGCCGAGGCGCAGGGTGGATCGCATGAGTTCTGCGGCGCTGAGCCATGGCCAATAGGGGCTGGCTTCGCTGCGAGCAGTGGCTGCTGGCTGCGCTGGTACTGACGGCTGCCGCACTGCCGCTTCAGGCCTCGCGTACTGGCGCGCTTGTCGAGACCGGTATGCACGGGAGCCTGAACACCTCGTCGTGGATGAGGTCGAGCTGCGAGCAGAAGCGCAGGGGCGCCTGCTCAGCCCGGCAGATGGTGCTGCTGGTGGGGGCGCCCGATGCCCGGCAGGCGGCGGCGGCGGCTGAGAACTGCCAGCGCTGGCGTGCCGGTGGCCTGTTTGCCGAGGTGCGGAGAAACTCCTGCCGGACCTGTCGGTGCTGCCAGAAACGAGCTGTCACCGCTGCAGCTGGCCTTGATGCCGACCGACGTGCTGGGTCAGTTGCGCACGGACCCCGCCGCGTATTTTCTGCAGCGCGCCCAGGATCTGGGCAACCCCTTTGGCCGCCCCTCCCTGTTTCCGGTGGCAGATGACTGGCTGGGGCTGGGACGTTTCCTGCTGGGGCGGATGCCTGGTGACAACCGGCTGCGCTGGGATGCCTCGACCGGAACCCTGCAAAGCGAGGACGCCGGGCTGACGTGGGTCTGGAGTGCTGGCCAAGCTGAATGGGGACGGCGGCATTGCCGGCGCACCGGTGAATCTGTTGCCATTGCTGGACGAAACCCGGGCAGCTGCGGATGGACTGGGTGTGAAGGTCCTGACAGCCGGAGGCGCGATATTCGCTGCCGAGGGCGGGGCCCAGGCGAACTCGAATCGCGCTGGATGAGTGGTGTGGGCATTGGGCACGGCTGACGCTGTTGCTGCTCATCGTGCGCAGCCTGCGGGTGCTTTTCATCCTGCTGCCCCTGGGGGGCGGTTTCCTGCTCAGGCTTGCAGGCTGTGTGCTTGCCTTCGGTCAGGTGCGTCCTCACGCTGGTGGTGGGCAGCAGCCTGGTCGGGGTGATGGTAGATCTGCCCATGCACTGGCTGGCTCCCGCATTGCTGCAGACGGAATGGCGTCCCTGGCCAACCATGCGACGCGTGCTCCCGTCCTTTGGGGTCAGCATCGCCATCACGGTGGCGGGGTATCTGGCCTTGGGGGTGGCGCCTTTGCCCGTCCTGCAGGAGACGGCGCTTTTTTCCACGCTGGCGCTATGTGGCGCAAGTGCCGCCAGCGCATTGTGGCTGCCGGCCTCATTCGAGGGCTGGAAGCCGGTTCCGCGTCCCCAGGTGGCTCGTGCCATGGCATCCCTGCAACGGCCATGCTCGCTCTGCGGAGCAAGCCGTGGTTCTGGGTGGCGGCGTTGCTCGTGGTGGTTTCCGGTTGCTGGCGTGCAGACTGGCGCGATGACATCCGTCAGTGGGTCAGCAGTTCACCGAAGACGCTCGAACAGATGCAGGCAGTCGGCCGGCTGGGGGGAAGCATGGCTTCCGGGCGCTATCTGCTGGTGCAGGCACCTGATGACGATACCCTGCTCATGCAGGATGCCGAGCTGGCCAGACACTTGTCGGCGCTCCAGTCGAAGGGGATATCCAGGGTTTTCTGGCGCTCAGCCAATGGGTTCAGCCGGTGGGGCGTCAGCAGGAGATTCGCACGCTGCTGAATGATCTGGCTGCAAACGCATCGGCCTGGCAGCCGATGCGGGCATTGGGCGTGCCCGACGAGCGGATGCGTCAGGCCATCGCCAGCCTGGTGGCCCTGCCGCCGGTGGGGCTGGAACAAAGCCTGCAGAACGATCTGGCCATTCCCTGGCAGCCCCTGTACCTTGGGGCGCCGATGGTCAGGTTGCGGCCTTGCTTCAGATTCGTGGCGTGCGGGACACGGACGCACTTCAGAACGTGCTGAATGGGCTGCCGTGGGCACCGCACTCATCGACTCACCGGCACGGCTCAACGAGCTTTTCCAGGATGCCCGGGGTTCGGTCATCTGGCTTAAACTCCTGTCGTGGCTGGGGGCTGCCGTCCTGCTGTCGGTGCTGTTCGGCTGGCGGCGGGCCGTGCTTGTATTGGCGGTGCCCACCGCGGCGGTGCTGGCCACGGTGGCCACGCTGGGCTGGGTAGGGCTGCCTGTCTCGCTGTTTGCAGTGTTCGGGCTTCTGCTGGCCTCGGCAATCGGCATCGACTATGCGGTCTATGCCCAAGGCGCGCGGCAGGGCGAGGGGCCCGAGAGATTTGCAGGCATCCTGCTGGCGGCGCTCACCTCCATGATTTCCTTTGCCCTGCTGGGCCTGAGTCATACACCGGCCGTGTCCGGTTTTGGCATTTGCGTCACGGTGGGCATCGCATTCAATCTGGTGTTTTCCACGTGGCTGCCAGGTACGGCCGATGATGCCCCCGGTCTTCCGAAGGTCTGACGCGTGGCCGGGGCACCACACCATCTTCAAGAAGGAACAACATGAACGACGTTGCGGATTTCGATGTGGCCATTATTGGTGCGGGGCCTTCCAGGGTCCGTGTCGGCGGCCTTGTTGCATCAGCAGGGTTTCGGGTCTGCGTGATCAGAGCGCACGCATTTCCCCCGTTTCGTCATTGGTGAAAGCCTGCTGCGCCCACAGCATGGACATCCTGGAAGAGGCCGATCTGGTTCGGGTCGTTCAGGCGCAGCAGGGATTCCAGTACAAGAACGGTGCGGCCTTCACGTGGGGCGAGCGCTACACCTGGTTCGACTTCACCGACAAGTTCAGCAAGGGCCCCGGCACCACCTTCCGGGTGCGGCGTGCCGTGTTCGACAAGATCCTGATCGACGAGGTCGAGCGTCGTGGCGTGACTGTCCGCTACGGACGGGAACGTGACCGGCTGACGAAGTCGAGGGCGCATCAGGAGAGCACCTTGCCCGCCTCAGGATCGAGGCGCCCGAAGGGGCATACACCCTGCAGGCCCGCTTCGTGCTGGATGCCAGCGGTTATGGCCGTGTGCTGCCCCGACTGCTGGGGCTGGAAAGGCCTTCCGTGCTGTCGCCGCGCAAGGCCATCTTCACGCACATCGATGACCGCGTATCGTGGGCGACGACTTTGACCGCAACAAGATCCTGATCAGCACCCACCCGGCCGAGCGCGGTGTCTGGAGCTGGCTGATTCCGTTCGGCAGCAGCCGTTCCTCATCGGCTTCATCGGAGAGCCGGAATGGATCAACCAGCGTGCTGCCGGCCTGAAGGCCGCGGATGAAGGTGCCCTCAATGAAGCGCTGCTTCGGGGCGTGGTTGCCGAGATTCCCCGGCTGTCGCGCATTCTCCGGGATGCCGTCTGGGACAATGGTGTCCCGTTCGGCTCGATCTCGAATTACTCGGCCAACGTCACGACGCTGGTGGGACGCAACTTTGCACTGCTGGGCAATGCGGCCGAGTTCCTCGATCCCGTGTTCTCCTCGGGCGTCACGGTGGCACTGCAATCGGCGCGTCTGGCCAGTCGCGTGCTGGGACGGCAGCTGCGTGGCGAGGCCGTTGAATGGGAGCGGGACTTTGTCGCCCCCCTGAAGGTCGGTGTGGAAGCCTTCCGCACCTATGTGATGGGGTGGTACGACGGCAGCTTCCAGGATGTCGTGTATTGCCGCCCCGAACAGGTCAATCCGGAGATCCGGGCGATGATCAGCTCGGTGCTGGCCGGCTATGCCTGGGATGGGGCCAATCCTTTCGTGGCGCGTTCGGCCCAGCGGCTGAAGGCCCTGGCCGAGATCTGCAGGCCGGCCAGTCGTCGATGATCGGGGGCTGGGGCACCTGTGCGCTCGTGCGGTGTGCCTGGTGACGAACGAGGACACCGGGAGCCGACATGCAGGGGTTTCGGTGCTTCATGAGGTGGCTGCACGCAGGCAAGCGTGCAGCACTGGCCGCAGGCATGGCGTTGCTGGCGGGGTGCGTGTCGCTGCAAGGCGTGCCTCCGGCTCCCTCGACCCCTACCGCCCCTGGACGGGGCGCGGCAGTTCGTGCCGTGACCTGTGGCGAGGAACGCGGACGGCCGGCAGAGTCTGGTGGTGGTTCAGCCCCTGGGGCCGACTGCCTGGCGCTGGTTGCAGCTGGATGCCTTCAGGGCGCCCGCGCACGGCGAGATCATCGAGCATGGGCAGTGGCGCAATGACGGTTTCCTGCCCCAATCCGTCCGCCAGTCTGCTGTTTGCGGGACTGATGACCCAGCCTGGTGCCCAGCGGCGCCATGGGCAGCGCGTTCCCCCAGCTGCAGGTGCAGCGCCAGGCGAGACCGAGCGCTTCATGCAGGGCAACACATTACGTTGGCAAATTCGTACACTTGGCGCTGCGGAGCCAGGGTGGGAGCTTATGCTACCGGGGCTGAAACCTGGTGCATCCACCCCTTCGCCCTGAACAGCCCAGTGTGGGCTGCACGAATCTTTCGCCCTGTTCTTTTCTCTCCACCATCTTCTGTCCACTCTGCCCGCCGTCGCGGCCTGGTACTGCGGTCTGTCGGTGGGGGCTGTCCGGCCATTCATTGCTTCTCATCGAGCAGACTTCAGATGACCTCTGCACCGTCTTCCATGCACCTGTACCGTCCGGGCGTTCTCAGTGCGCTGGGAAGCGGCATGGAAAGTCACCGTCGAACGGCTGCTGAATCCGGGGCTGTCCTCGTTGACGCTGTCCGATCAGTGGGTGGAGGGGCGCGCGCTGCCGCTCGGGCAGGGTCACCGAGCCGCTGCGGCCATTCGATGCCGCGTTGCCGGATGAGCACCGCAGCCGCAACAATCAGCTGCTATCGGCACGCCATGGCGCAGGTGGAACCAGCTCTGTCTGCCTGCCGCTGTTTCGGGCCGGATCGGATCGGGGTGGTGCTGGGTACCTCCACGTCCGGGGTGGATGAAAACCTGCCTGCCTTTCGGCATATGGTCGATCACGGTCAGTGGCAGGAAGGCGCCTTCAGTCAGGCGCATCAGCTGCTGTGCTCGCCGGTGGACTTCATTCAGGCGCAGTATGGCCTCTCGGGCATCGGTTACGCCATTTCCACGGCCTGCACGTCCGGCGCGCGGGCCTGGCCAGTGCGGCCAGACCTCTGAAGCTGGGCTGTGTGATGCGGTGCTGTGCGGTGGCGTCGACAGTCTTTCGCTGCTCACCATCAACGGCTTCGCGTCGCTGGAGGTCGTGTCCGGGCGTGTGGCCAGGCCCTTTGCGGCGGACGAGGGATGGCATCAACATTGGCGAGGCAGCAGCGGTCTTCCTGATGACCCGAGCGCCGATGCCCGGTTTTTCCGGAAGGGGAGCCCATCGGCCTGTTGGGGTATGGCGCCGCAGCGATGCCTGGCACATGTCGTCACCCCGCCCGGACGGTGAAGGGGCCATGCAGGCCATCCAGGCCGCCCTGCAGGGGCGAGGAGCTTTCTGCAGGGGATCTGGGGTGGATCAACCTGCATGGCCAGGTGCGGCGCAGAATGACGCCATGGAGAGTCTGGCCGTCGTTCAGACTCTCGGTGCGAGATGTGCCTGGCACCAGCACCAAGCCGCATACCGGCCGCCATACGCTGGGGCGGCAGGGGCTCTGGAGGCGGCCATTGTCTGGGGCCTTGTCAGTCGTCAGCTGAATCCCTCGGGGGCGTTGCCGGTTCAGGGGAATGAGCGCGATCCGTCACTGGCGCCCCTGCGCCCTGACACGGCCGGGGAGATCGCTGGCCTCGGGCCGCCGCCTTGGGCTCAGCACGTCCTTTGCCTTTGGCGGAAACACACATGGCCCTGATCATGGGAGACCACGGCATGAACGCGACGTTCTGCCCCGTTTCAGGAGAGGCACAGTGAGCGTCAGGTTGACGTGTCCGATCGTCGATGTGGCGCCTCTGCTGCCGCACCCGGCAACATGGTGTTGCTGCGAGATTCTTGACTATGATGAGGAGAGCCTGCAGGGGCGAGCCACCATCAGGGAAGATCACGTGTTCCTGCGGCCGGAAGGTGTGGTGCCCGCGTGGATGGCCATGGAGATCCTGGCGCGGGGCATTGCGGCCTTTGATGGCTGCCATGCGGCTCAGGGCCGGCCGGGGGCCGCAGCTGGGCTTCCTGCTGGGATCACGCAAGTTCTCGCTGTACGTGGACAGCCTGCCGGTCGGCGCCGACCTGCAGGTGAATGTGCGCATTTCCACCAGTGGCGGACAGGGGTTCGTTCGACGGTGAGCTTCACTGGATGAACGCGCCGGAGGATATCCAGGCGCTTGCCCAGGGCGCATTGGTGGCGGCAGGGGCGCTGAACGTCTATCAACCGGGGAGGCCGGTGGCCTGGCCGGATTGGTGGGAATCCAGGGGAGCTGAAAGATGACCGTTGCAGATTCATCAACCAGGCCGGTGCAGCGTTCCGGCGGGACCGTGCTGGTCACCGGGTCCTCCCGCGGCATCGGTCGGGCCATTGCGCTGGCTGCTGCAGCCGAGGCTGGGATGTCGTCGTGCACGGACGCAGTCGCAGGAGCGAAGCAGAGTCCATCGCCGCCCAGATCCGCAGCATGGGGCGACAGGCGCGCGTACTCATGTTCGACGTGGCGAATCGGGCCGAGGCTCGGCAGGCCCTCGAAGCCGACATGCAGGACCATGGTGCCTACTATGGGGTGGTGCTCAACGCGGGCCTGACCCGTGACAACGCATTCCCGGCCCCTGTCCGACGATGACTGGGATCCAGGTGCTGCGTACCAATCTGGACGGCTTCTACAACGTGCTGCACCCGGTGATGATGCCGATGATTCGTCGGCGTGCTCCGGGCCGCATCGTCTGCGTGGCATCGGTGTCCGGGCTGGTCGGAAACCGGGGGCAGGTCAATTACAGCGCCTCCAAGGCAGGGCTGATCGGGGCCGCAAAGGCGCTGGCCATCGAGCTGGCCCGTCGTCGGATCACGGTCAACTGCGTGGCGCCCGGCTGATCGAGACCGAGATGATCGATGAGCGGGTGCCGGTGGACGAGATCCTAGAAACGGCAATTCAATGCAGCGCATGGGGCAGGCCGATGAGGTTGCTCATGCCGTCGCTTTCCTGCTGTCCGAACGGGCAGCTTACATCACGCGCCAGGTGCTGGCTGTCAACGGGGGACTGTGTTGAAAAGGGTTGTCGTTACCGGGGTCGGGGGCATCAGCCCGCTTGGCCGGGATTGGCCGACCATTCAGGCTCGGCTGGCGAGTTACCGCAACGCAGTGCGCTACATGCCGGAATGGGAGCGCTATCCGGATCTGAATACCCGTCTGGGGCACCCGTCACGGATTTCGAGACGCCGGCTGCACTGGACCCGCAAACAGCTGCGCAGCCTGGGAAGAGTGTCCTGGCTGTGTGTGGCCGCTGCTGAGGACGCACTGTCCGACGCCGGCCTTCTGGATGACTCCGTCCATACGCGATGGCCGCATGGGGGGTGGCCGTGGCTCATCCACCGGCAGCACGGCCGATGTCAGTGACATGGCCAAGCTGCTCATCAATGAGGGCGTCCCCGGCTTCAATGCCAACACCTATGTGCGGATGATGCCCCACACCACGGCGCTAATATTGCCATCTTTTTGGCCTGACTGGGCGGGTGATTCCACGTCCCTGCGCGGTGCTTCGGGGAGTCAGGGGATCGGCTATGCCTACGAGTCCATCAAGTACGGCATGATCGAGCATGATGCTGGCGGGGGGCGGCGAGGAGCTTTGCCCGTCGGAAGCCTACGTCTTTGACTCCCTGTATGCCACCAGTCTGAAGAACGATCGGCCCGAGGCATCGCCGTCACCCCTACGATAGCGGACGTGATGGCCTGGTCATCGGGGAGGGGCCGGGATTCTGGTGCTGGAGTCGCTGGAGCATGCGCGTGCGCGTGGCGCACGGATCTATGCCGAGGTGGCGGGTATGCCAGCAACTGTGATGGCTCGCACGTCACGCGTCCGGAGCAGGCCACGATGCATGCGTGCATGCAGGCGGCGCTGCGCGATGCCGGCATTGCGCCTTCAGCGGTGGGATGCGTCAACGGACACGGCACGGCCACGGGCATGGCGACATTGCCGAGACGCTTGCCACGGAAGCGCTGTTCGGCGATGCCATGCCGCTCAGCTCGCTCAAGGTTACATGGGCCATACGCTCGGCGCCTGTGGTGCACTGGAGAGCTGGTTCTCGATCGAGATGATGCGCCAGCATGGTTTTGCGCCCACGTTGAATCTGGTGGATGTCGATCCACGTTGCGGCCAGCTGGACTACATCCGGGGCGAAGCGCCACATCGATACCGAGTATGTGGTCAACAACAACTTCGCATTCGGTGGGCTCAACACGTCGCTGGTCTTTTCGCCGGTTGGACTGAGTCTGCCTGATGGCGTTGTCATGCGTCAGGGTGGCTGCTGAGGGTGCGCATGACGCCTGAAGCTTCCTGCGGCCAGCTTCCATGGCGCATCCAGCGCAGCGTTGTGCCCCCTGTCAGGGCAGGTGTCCGAGGGCTCATCCGGCAAGCCATCCGTTGAGAATGGTGCACGCCCCGCGGATGAAACCCAGACGCAGGCCAGTATCCGGTCGGGGGACAGCATGGCGCTGATGCCTTGCCAGTCCCGCTCATCCGGGCCCTGAAGGCGCCATGCCTGTCCTGTTGCAGCGGGGCGACGAAGGCCGAGCGTCATCAGCCCCTTGGGCTCGGCATCTGCAGACTGTGCCTTGAACAGCGCTTCTTTCAGCGTCCAGAGCCGGTAGAAGGCCTGGCCAGGATCAGCGCTCTGTTGCCACCAGGCCTCTTCCTCGGGGCGGGCAAAGGCAGGCAGAAGATCCGCAAAGGCCGTGGCCGCGCATGTTCCAGGTCCACGCCCAGCGCATCCACGCCATATCCGATGGCCAGTGCGGCGTGCCCGGCACTGTGGCTCATCGACCATCGGGCTCCTGATGCCAGCTCAGTAGCCGCCTCGCTGCTTCAGGAAACGGCTGGTACGCCAGTCGGCCCGCTCATGCAGGCGGGGGTTGCGCCTGCAGCGTTCGCGATCAGCGGCATCCAGGGCCGTGCTCAGGTAGTGATGCTGGCAGCTGACATCGGCCAACAGGATTGAAATTACAGGGCTTTGCTGCACAGCTTCTGGTTGCTCAGTCGATGGAGGCTGTGCGTATCATGCCCGGGAGCCCTTCAATGACAAGAGGTACTGGAGCTGATGAACAAGATCGTAACATCGCTGGCCGTGGGCCTGACCGTCTGCGCAGCGCTGCAGGTGCAGGCGCGTGACACTAGCTGCTGCCCATCAAGGACGCACTGAACTACGTCGGCAAGAAGGGCTCGGCCAAGGAAATCCTCGATCCCAGCATCGCCCTGGTCTTTGGTCGTGGGGGGGGCAACATCATCCAGGCCGACCTGGTCAGCAACAAGAAGACCAACGGCTTCGGCAAGAGCGACGTGGATGCCTGCCATTGGGCCTTCCTGTCGGCCGTCAAGCAGTTCCAGCAATCGGCCAAGGATGTCGGTGCCAGAAAGTGGTCAACCTCGTCGTCTACTACAAGAAGCACGAGTTCAAGAGCACGACCAGTAGCATGAATGCCATGCTGGGTGCCTTCATCGTCGGTGTGGCGCTGAAGGGCGACATCGCGCGCCGATCTGACCGTTCTCGCGACTTCCGGCCTGTCGGAGTGCTCGGCAGGCCGTCATCCGCTTCATTTCCCCTTCCTGTCGCAGTCTGCGCCTGACTGGCAAGCCCGATGGGCCGCCGTCCTGGCGCATCTGCCTGTTCATGCCTTCCTCATTCATCATCCGCCCGGCGCGTCCTGATGATCTGCCGGCCATTCTGGCCATCTTCAATGATCTGATTGCCACGTCCACGGCGGTCTGCATGCCGAGACGCCGGTTGATCTGGCTGAGCGCATGGCCTGGTTCCCGCGCGTCAGGAAGGCGGCTTTCCGGTGCTGGTGGCAGAAGAGACGGGGACGCTCGACGGTCGTGCCGACGACGCTGCGCAGGCCGCAGCCGATCAGGGGCAGAGGCTGCATCCGCGGCTGGCGGCCTGCAGGGGCGATGCCGCGCGTGCACTGGGAGCTATGCCACCTTCGGCCCCTTCCGTGGCTCCTGGCCCGGCTATCGACACACGGTGGAGCACAGCGTGCATGTCCGACAGGATCAGCGTGGGCGCGGGCTGGGCACGGCGCTCATTCAGGCGCTGTTTCCGTTGGCGCAGGCGCAGGGCGTCCATGTGATGGTTGGTGCCATTGATGCCAGCAATACGGGCTCGCTGCGGCTGCACGCGCGGTTGGGCTTCGTCCAGACCGCTCATGCCGCAGGTGGACGCAAGTTTGGCCGCTGGCTCGATCTGGCGCTGGTGCAGCGGACTTTCCCGGAGCGCGCAGAGGCGATGCCACGGACCCGGGCCAGGAATGATGGCGGGACGGGGAGTGGCGTTGCCCCGATGGTCGGGGAATGCGTGGGACAGGCGCGCCTGTTGCCAGGGTGGCAGGACGCCGGAAGCTGGTACTACAACCATGATTGAGACATCGCATCACGGCACCGTTCGGCAACATCCGGCTCCGCTACTGGCCAGCAGCCGGGGCCTCAGGTGAGGCTGGGAGCAGGGGCGGAAACAATGCTGAAAGCAAGGCGGAAGCCTGGCCGATCAGTGCTGGTGCACGGCATGTTCAGCGATGTCGATGTCTGGTCGGCCACCGCATTGAATCTGTCCCGTGCCGGGCTTCCGGTGCTGGCTGCTGACCTGCCGGGGCATGGGGAGAGCACGGCCGAGGTGGATTCCGCCGAACAGGCGGCCCAGGCCATCGGAGCGGCGCTTGATGCCTGGAAGGCTGCCGCCACACAGGCCGAGGTGACGCAGGATGGACAGCGCCTGCTGCTGGTCGGCCACTCCTTCAAGGGCGCTGGTGGCGTCGACGCTGGCGGCATCGCTGGAAAAAGATGGGCCGGCTGGCCGGGCCAGTGCTGCTCTCGCCCAGCGGGCTGGGCGAGGAGGTCAACCGCGACTTCCTGCTGTCGGTCATCGAGGCGGCGGATGACGGTGCGTTGGCCCGTGCGCTGGAAGCGCTCACGGTGAAGCACTATCGCAGCTCGGCGGCCTATGTGCGGGCCATGCGAGCGCGCCTGCTGGCGGCGCAGGCCCAGCTCTATCGGCTGGTGGATGACGTGGTGGACATCACGGGCCGCCAGAGCCGCTCCATCGTCGAGACGCTGGCCAGTCTGAGCGTACCTGTCACCTTGGTGCATCGCCGCGAGGATGCCGTCATTCCCTGGCAGCATGCGCTCAATGCACCGCCGGTCGCTGCACCTGTTGCCCGGCATCGGCGCTACATGCGCGATGAGGCAGCCGCGCTGACCACGAGCATCATCATCCGCGCGCCGCCAGAAGCGGAAGGACTGCGCTCGGCCGGGTGACACGCTCCTGGCTTTTCGAGCGCCTGTTTCATGCGCTGATGGAGGTGACTTTACCGGCGAGCCTGACTTTGCGTGGGGTAGGCAGCCAACATCCAGTCAATCATTGCGTCCATGCGTTCTTTTGTCTTTCCCCATTTGGAAAGTGATCCGGAGCGCTGAACATATTCAGCAGATGCAATCTGGCGGCCTTCCTTCCAGAGCTGCATTTCGAAACGACCCAAGTAGAAGGAAAAGTCCCATGAACGTCGGGCCGTGTAGGGTGCAGAGTATTTGCACGAACTGTCTGAATCAACAACGCTGGTCGAGATGCCGCTGACGACTGAAGCCTTCACGGATGATATTGATCGTTTCAGCGATTTTTACCGAGGGTTCTTGACGACGCAGACGTGTTGAATGTTCTCGTCCTTTTGGGCGGGGGTGACGTTATTGACTGCAGCACAGCCGCTGATAAGGATAGCCGAGGCAAAGGGCACAGATGATTTTTCATGATGCGCAACCTGTTTGGGTCTTTCGATTTTAGGAACAGGTGTTGCTGACCAACGGGGAGCGTGCTGGGCGGTGAGGCCTCCCGACGAGCGGCAGTTCGTGTTGTATTTCTATCGTTTGCGACTGCTCGCCGCTTGAAGGGCCAAATTACTGGCGCTCGGGATCGAGGCGGGAAAGTGGTCGCTTCACCCAGGATGGTTGTGCAGAAAACACGCTCCCGCCACCTGGGGATGGCGGAAGCGTGTTTCGGAGCCGGATCAACGGACTCTGGGGCTCAGGAGGGTTCCGGCGCGGCTGGAACCCGTCTTTCAACAGAATCGCGCCAAGCCCGGCCGTCAACCCCTCAGCGACCGATCACCTGCGCGCCGGAAGTTACCAAGGGCGTCTCGCGCACGGTGGTCTTGCGGCCGTTCTGGATGTCGGCAATGCGCTTGAGCGCCGCATCCACCTTGTCCTTGCCGTCCAGCAGCGAGTAGGTCAGGATGAAGTCGCGGTGCTCCTTCGGGCCGATGGTGGGCACGAGTTTCAGGTCACGCTGGTACTTGCGGTTGTACGAGAGCTGGTTCCCGGTTCCATGCCCGTCACGTAGCCTTGTGCATCGGTGTCCATGTTCTTCCACAGCGAGAAGGCGGGCAGCGCATTCACGTTGTAGGCGATGGACGCACCCAGCGTGCCGGCGGCGTTGTGCACCATGGTCAGGGTGTTGCCGTTCTCGTCGCCATACGGGAAGACGTTGTAGACCACCTCGTCGAAGTCCTTGGTGCGGTCCTGGTACGTCTGCCAGGTGGACAGCAGCTTGCCAGCATAGTCGTTGAAGGGTGAGACCTCACGCACTGGCGCGGCGAACTCGCGTCCTTCTCCATCAGCGGGGGACCGAAGTTGCTGTGATAGAGCGCCTGGTATTCCTTCGGATAGTCGCCGTTGTTGGTCAGCCGGTCGTTGATGGTGAAGCTCTTGGCGCCCGGCACCGTGTTCAGCTCGGTGGCGATGGTGAAGTCCACCTTCTTGAAGGCCTGCTCGCGCAGCAGACCCCTTCAGGCGGATGGTGTAGGGCGGTTTCTCGTCGACACTCAGAATGACGTCGGAGGCCGGGATGTTGGCTGCCAGACCGTGCAGCGTCGGCATCGTGCCGTCCTCGTCGGCACCGGCATGGCCCACCCATTCATAGCCGCAGCGAGTCAGCAGATCGTTGAAAGCCTTCCAGCCAGCCGATGCCGTTGCGGGCCCCTGATCCAGAAAGGCCGGGTTGACGATCTCATGGACCGGAGACTTCCAGCCCAGGCGCACCTTGCCCGAGACGGCCTCTGCCACGTTCACGCCCCGGTTGGGCACGACGGTGATCTTCATGGCACCGGTGTCGATGGTCACCAACATGACGCCTTTCCTGGCGTCCGCCGTGCAGCAGCTGCACCCTGATGGAAAAGGGTGGAAGCGGCCTTGATGCCCAGCTGCTTGCTGGTGATCGTCTGCTCCCTGGCAGGTGTGTTGGTATCCAGCAGCGTGGTTTCCATGCGCTGGCAGAGCCGGAAGCCAGGGCGGCGGCTATCCCCAGAAAACGACGGAAGTCCTCATCGGGTTCTCCTTCATCATCGGTCAAGATGCATCTGCCGGGGAAGGGGCGGGAGGAGGGCCAGGGCGATGTTCACATTGCCGACCCCCTGTTGGGGAGGACCGAGGGCGATCGGCACGCCTCCCGCAAGGTGGCAAATGACTAAAATTTTTAAATTGATGAGGGCCGCAGCCCCTCAATGTCGACTTCGCCTGTGTAGCCATGTCACAGCTGAGGATCCTCTGAATAAGTCCCGCGAACCGGCGCGCCACGGAACGGGATGCAGGACAAGGCGACATTTGCTGTCAATAGCGGCGCTGTTGACGGCAAATGACAACACAGATCATGCGCCCGTTAGCGAGGGATGTGACGACCGCGAGACTTGTCAGAGGATCTAGATTTCAAAGCTGCCGAAACCACCGTCTTTCAGTCGTGCTTCGGCGTCCTGCAGAGTGAGGCTCGTCGCCAAACCCAGGTCGCGCGGCCCGATGGGCTCGTCAGCAGTTCGCAAGCACAGCGGGATGAGGTGGGTGTCTTCCTTCACCGTGAAGGTGGTGCCGTCGCCGTAGGCGATCCAGCAGCACCAGCTGCGGCGAAGCCCGATCTCATCGGGCCGAGTCGATGGTGATCTTGCCGGTGAGCATCAGCAGCTGTGCGTACCACTGCTGCACGGCAGCGGCAGCGTCACCGTGTGACCGGCCTTCACGCGCACGTCCCAGAGCTGCAACGGACCCACGGTCTCGGCCGGGCCCAGATCGTTGTGCCACTGGCCGGCGATCACCCGCAGCGTGCCGGCACTCTCCGGGCAGCACGAAGGAAGGAATCTGCGCTGCTGGCGGGTACTGTTGGTGCGGGCGGAGGCTTGTAGGCGGCGGCGGGTTTACCCGGCGTGACGGCGATACGGTACCGCCTTCCTGCGTCGGTTGCGGACCAGCCGGCGTTTCGGTGAGCGCGGCGCACGCCGTTCAGAGCACGCTCGGCGCCCAGCACGACGAGCGCCTGGCGCTTCCGGCAGCAGTGCGTACTTCGGTCGCCTTCCAGCAGCAGGGTCACGGACTCGAAAGCCAGCCTGCGGCTGGACGCCCGTGCTGCGTGGGCTGGCCGGATCGTCCGCCGCCGCCACGTGCTGCGGTTCGATCAGCGTGGCGTGAATGGCCGGATTGGCCTGGCGACCCAGGCCCGAGTAGGTGAAGAACTGGCGTGCCTGCCAGAGGTTGCCGATACCCTCGGCAGTCAGGGGCGCGTTACGCCGACGACGGGTTTTCATGTTACGTGCTGTGGTCCATGTTGGCGCCACCGCGCAGGTCCACCATTTCGGGGGTGATGTCCTTCATGTGCAGCAGCTTGCCGCCATACTCGGCGATGAAGGCCTTGGCGTCTTCTTCGTTGCTGAAGCTGCCGAAGGTGGGGCCCATCGAACCGAGCCGGCTGCTGCCCTCCACGTAGATGGCCGTGCGCGCGTCGATCAGTGGCCTTTCCGGGTGGTCCCAATCGCCTTGCCCATGTCCTGCACGTACACGGCGGTGATCTTGCGGACTTCCTCGGGGTGCATCAGCGTGTTCAGCACCTCCATCGTGTCGCAATAGAAGGCGGGCTCCGGCGTGTCGGCAAAGTGGATCTGTCCCTTCGGGCCGGGGTAGTCGGCCAGCAGCGCCATCCGAGTTCGCAAGCTGTGTCCTGGGAGATTTCCACGGGGGCCACGCTGATGGCCTTCTCGCCTTCCTTGTCGCAGGCGCCCAGCATGGGCAGGGCGGCCAGAGCCATCAGGCCCATCATCAGCTGGCGCCGGTCATGCCGGGGGGCTTCACCTGCGGACTGCGGATTGCAGCAGCGGCAACGATAGCGCATCGTCGGTTTCTTCATGGTCGGAATCTCCAGTTGGCAATAGCAAGGGGAACCACGATCCAGCCCAGCATCACGGTGGTCAGCACGCCGATGTTCGATACCAGCGGCGGCACCATGTTGACGAGGCCATAGGCACTGCGCACGTCTTCGGTGGGAAAACATTGAGGATACGGAAGACGTCGGTGGGGTTCAGGAGCAGCAGGGTACGAAGATGTCGCCGCCGTAGTGGCCAGCGGTGGCCACCAGCACGCCAGCAGCACCAGGTCGAACACCAGCACGAACAGGAACCATAACACGATGGCAGCGCCCGAGGCACGGGTGCGGTCACGCGCCACCACCGAGACCAGCACGGCCAGGGCTCAGGAAGGACATGCCATCAGCAGTGCGCTCGGCACGAAGCCGGCATAGTGAAGAGCGCCTTGGGCCGAACTGGTGAGACAAGCATCACGCCCACGGCGGCAAGACCAGGCCAGCATGGCCAGCGCAAGCGCCGCGACAGGCCCAGGTACTTGCCGAGCGGCAGCCTCGCCGCGCGTGATGGGGTGCAGGCCAACAGCGGGTCCAGCGACCGCGCTCGCCTCGCCCCGATGGCATCGCAGATCCAGGAGCAGCGCGATCAGCGGCACCAGGTAGATGACGAGACTGACCAGGCTGGTGACGGTGAATTCCAGTGAGCGCAGCCCCACCGCGCCCTGCTGGGCGCCGCCGGCGTAGAGCGATGACCAGCGAGAACACCGCGAACACCAGCGCCACGGCCAGCGCCAGCGGTTGCGCAGCCGGTCGCGGAATTCCTTGGCGGCCACGGTGCCCACCTGCGAGCTGAATCATGCCTGTCCTCCTGTCGGGGTCTGTGGTGTCGTTGGTTTGTCGGTCAGGGGCTCCGGCGAGATGCCGGCGTGTTTCGGGCTGCCTGATCATCAGGGCTGGCAAAGAACATGTCTTCCAGCGAAGGCTCCTGCACCTGGATGTCAGCCACGTATTCCTGCGCGGACAGCAGGTGCTGCAGCAGGCGCATCTTGTGCCGGTGGGGAACGTCGATCACCACCGAGCCGGTGGCGCGGTGTTCACGCACCGGCAGGGGTTGCCAGCTCGTCGGGCGGGGCCTGCAGCCAGCGAGCATGGCCGCAGCGTCGGTGCCGGGCTTGAGCTGGATCTGCATGTGCGGCGGCGGGTCGAGAAGCCGGCGCGCAGTTCGGTCAGCAGACAGCGCCTGGATGCGGCCATTGGCCATCACGGCCACCCGATCCACCCGGTTCTGCAGTTCGGCCAGGATGTGCGAGGTGAGCACGATGGTCGGGCCCCGGTCACGCAGCTCGGCCAGCGTGTCCCAGAAGAAGTGGATGGCGCGCGGGTCCAGACCCGTGGTGGGCTCGTCCAGGAACAGCACCTGCGGGTTGCCCTGCAGCGCCTGCGCAAAGCCCAGTCGCTGGCGCATGCCCTTGGAGTAGGCGCGTACGGGGCGGTCGCCCGCGTGTTCAAGGCCCACCTTGGTCAGCAGTGCGGCACAGCCGGCCGTGTCCAGCCCCTTCAGGCGGGCAAAGAACTTCAGGGGTTTCCAGCCCGCTCAGGTTGTCCCACAGCGCCACGTTCTCGGGCGGGTAGCCGATGCGGCGGCGCACCTGCAGGGCACTGGCCTGTCCGACCGGCTCGCCCGCGATGTGGATGCTGCCCGACGTGGGGGCCAGCAGCCCCAGCATGATCTTGAAGAGCGTGCTCTTGCCGGCGCCGTTGTGGCCGATGAGGCCGAACACCTCGCCTGGGCGCACGTCGAGTGTCACGTCATCGACCGCGGTGAAGGCGCCGAAGCGGCGGGTTACCCCCTGAAGCCGGATGATGGCCTCGGAAGCCCCCGACCGCGGATGCCTGTCCGGGACGATCGGTGGGCGATGGGGCAGGGGCGTTCAGCAGCCATAGCGCAGGTTCTCCGGTGCGTTGTAGAGGTTGTTGCGGGTTTTTCGCCAGCCAGGGGCCCATTCGGCGGCCAGCGGGTTCATGCGCGGGCGCTGCTCCACGACGCTGGGGACCCGCAGGATGGGAAACTGCTGGCCCACCATGCGCAGTGCCTGAACGGCCGGGCTGGCCATCAGCAGGCGCACGCCCGGGTAGCGCCAGGTCAGGCGGTCCACCATGTCGTTGGCTTCGTGGGGATGTCAGCCGCGGCCGTCATCGTTGCGGTCCCAGCCCCGGTAGTTGCTCCAGAAGTTGCCCTTCTCTGCCGCCCCAGGCCAGGGTCGCGCGTGCCGGCATACTTGACCTGCTGCTGGTTGTCCACGAAATCGTTGCCGTCCACCTCGTTGCGGGGAGAGCCCGACAGGTGCACGCCGATGCGGTTGTTGGCCACCACGTTGTCGCGCAGCTTGATGTATTCCACGTCGTAGACGAAGAACCCGCGACCGTTGTTGGCCACCCAGTTGCCGTCCACTTCCGAATCCTGCAGCGTGCGCAGCATGATGCCGTGGTCGGAGTTCTTCCAGGCGCGATTGTTGCGGATGGTCTGGTCACGAACCTCCATCAGTGCCAGGCCGCCCCGGTTGTGCCAGGTATCGTTGTCTTCCCACAGGTTGTAGTAGGAATTCATGTAGTGCGTGCCGTAGCGGCTGTGGTGCAGCCGGTTGCGCTGGAAGACGGCGTGGTGCGACACGTCGATGTAGAGGGCGTCACGCACGAAGCTGATCTCGTTGCCGATGATGCGTGCACCCTTGGTGTTGTAGAGCTCGACGCCATTGCCGCGCTTGGCACTGTCGTAGTTGCGCTTGCCGGTGATGTTGTTGTTCAGCACCTGCACGTCGTTGGCCTTCTCGATCCAGAGCCCGAACAGGTTGTAGCTGAGGAAGCAGTTGCGCACGATGGCACGGTGCGCGCCGGGCTGGATGTAGATGCCGGCGTTCTGCTTCAGCAGGCTGTCGCCCGAATCCGTCACGATCAGCCCCTCGATGACGACATCGGGGGCGATGACACGGATGGTGTCTCCCTTGTTGCTGCCACTGATGGTGGGGCGGTTGATGCCGCGTAGCGTCAGCGTCCGGTCAACCCGCAGGTTTTTCCACGCAGCGGCCACGCTCGATATGGATCTCGTCACCGGCCGCGGCCCGGTCGATGGCGGCCTGGATCTTCTCGCCCGGGTGGACGGTGATCACGGCCGCCTGCGCCATCGTGCCGCCCAGCGGGCCAGCCAGCAACAGCAGGCTGGCCAGTGGGCGAGTTTTGTGGCCCGGCGTGCGCCGGGCAGAGGTCTCTGGATATTGTCATGGATGATCGGGGAGATGCCATCAGAGCACCAGCGCACCGGAGCGGGTCAGCAGCCAGAACAGTGCCGCGCCGATCAGCGGGTTCTTGAATGATACATAGCTGATCATGTCCGCGACGTTGGCATGGCGGTGGGTCTTGCGCCACCACGGGCCATCCTTCACGTAGCGCTTGCCCCTGCAGGCGCACCAGCACCTCGAACACGCTCCAGCCGAACCAGGGCACCGATTACGCCCAGCGGCGAGGCGCTGCCGCTGGCAGCCAGGATCCACACCAGGGGTGGCAGCCAGGGGCCGGGGCAATCCCCACGGTCACGACCAGATGGCTGGACTGCCATCCTTCACGGCTGAAGGGCCACGGGTGGTCGATCGATCTCGCCCAGCCAGCGGCGGCCGCCTCGAGGGTTTCCACCCGGGGTGAACCCGTTCGGACGGCCAGCGCGGATCGACGCCCTTGACGGGGAGCTGCGCCGGCGTGGGCGTTTCAGGAATGATCGGGATGTAGTAGCCGTCGCTTGCCGATCGGGGTCAGCGGCTGCCCATTGCGCTCACGCACCTGCGTTCCTTGGCCAGCGGCGGGCAGGCCTTGTCGTCGGTGTACAGGATCAGGCGGTCCAGACGGTGCAGGCACTCCCGATGGTCGATCTGACCATCGGCGTTGATGACCAGCGAACCGCAGTCCTTGGCGCAGGCCTTGCACTTGTTGCAGTCGGGCTTGCGCGAGGCCGAACCAACGGAACGTGCTGGGCATGGCCAGCGAGGCGCCAGCGGGCAGATGTGACTTGCAGTACGGCCGCTCGGTGAAGATGGCCAGCCCCAGGATGGTCAGCACGAACAGCCCATAGGGCCAGCTGCGGTTGGTGATGCCCACCAGGAAGGTGGTCTTGAAGGGCTCCACCTCGGCCAGCTTCTCGGCCTCGACCATCGAGAACAGTGACACGGCCAGCAGCACGAAGAACACGCCGTACTTCACCCACTTCAGCCGATTGTGCCATTTCGTGGGCAGCAGGAACTGGAAGCGCTTGAGACCGATCTTCTCGCCAATGACGTGCAGGCCTTCCTGCAGCGAGCCGAACAGGCAGGCCCAGCCGCAGAACAGGCCGCGACCGAAGACGAAGACGGTGATGAAGATGAAGATCCAGAACAGGAAGAGGAACGGGTCGCTCGAGGAACAGCGTCCATTCCCACTTGAAGGGATGGAATGGAACCAGGTGAGCACCTGCGTGACCGACGGCTGCGCCAGCAGTCCAGCCCACCCAGAAGATGCTGAGGATCCAGAACGGATACTTGAAGCCGTTGACCGGCCACTTGTTCTTGTGCGAGGAAAGCCGCGTGAGCCGCTCGCGGAAGGCATAGACCACGGCAATGGCCGTCAGCATGATGCCGAAGAGCACCAGCTGCACCCATTTGGCCTTCCATTGCTTCAGCCAGGCCGGATCGGGGCGCACCACCTTCGGATGCCCACCCACCAGATACTGGGCCGGCAGCCAGTATTCGCTCTCGAAGGCCGTGAAGGTCTTGGTGCCGGTGCTGCGGTCGAGCTTGTTGCCCAGGAAGCTCAGCTTCCACGGGTAGAGCGGCCGAGAATCCTTGGAGCGGATGATGAAGATGCCGGATTCGGAATACGACGGCGCGCCCTTGGCCTTGATGCTGTACAGGTTCAGCGCGTCGGTGTCGCGGAAGGTGAACGAGTCGTTCTCCTGGTGGACCTGGATGCGGTCATAGATGCCGCCCCGCACGAAGCCCGAGCCCTTGAAGGACTCCTTGCCGTCGGTGCGGATGATGAAGATGGCGTTCTCGCCTTCCTTCAGGTTCTCGCGCAGGTTCTGCCAAGTGTTCTCACCCAGGATGGCGGGGCCCACGATGGGAGAGTTGAGCGAGCCATACCACAGCTCGATGAAGGGGCGAGCCAGTGGCATCCAGCCCCACCTGCTGCGGCTGCCGCCAGTTTCTGGATGGCGCCCTGCTTGACCAGCGTGTTCCAGTCAGGCGGCGGCTCGCCGGCCTTCGGTTCCACGTACTGCACGGGCTTGCGCTCGATGGGCTTGAGGATGCCCACCTGACGCGCCACGGCGGCACCCGAGGTCATGATGACCTGGTTCTGGGCCACCACGGTGACGGTGGCGCCCGAGATGGCGTCCACACCGATCACGTTGTCGTCGGGGCGGGACTGGCCCACCTCGATGTTGTCCTTGACGGAACGGCCCAGATACTGCTCGTTGAATTTCAGCAGCGCCGATTCAGGAATGCCCAGCAGGAGGATCGGCTCGGAGTGCTTGAGCACCTTCACACCGACATACTTGCCGTCCTTGTCATCCCGATCAGCGTGACGACAGGCTTTCCGGAGTAGGCGGGCGTGTCGGTGATGTCCGTCGACAGCATCACATAGCCCAGCACCTGCGCGCCATCAGGGCCGCCCAGCGCCTCCACGTAGGGCGGCTGGCCCTTGCGTTGCGAGAACGACGTGGCGCCCGGGAAGACGTCCTTGCAGGGCACCAGCGCACACATGTCCGGCGCCGTGGCCAGATCGGGGGGCAGATTGGCTTCGTACGCCTGGGAACCACCGGCACCCGCTGCGGGCCGGGCCGACGCATTCAGGGGACAGCAGGCCGAAGGCGGCGGCCGCCAACAGCCCCCTCCCAAGAGGTCCATTTCATGTCTAGCTGAGATCCGGAAAGAATTCATCATCCATCGAAAATGGCCGGGAACCGGGCTGCTCATCACAGCCCGGCTGCCGGCCATTCGCCTGTCTCCAATCAGATCAGCAAGGATCGATCAGGGTTCGACCATCGTGCGGCCGCGCATCTCAAGGTGAAGCGCATGGCAGAAGTTGGTGCAGTAGAACCAGAACAGACCCGGCTTGTCGACCTTGAAGGTCACCGAGACGGTTTCCTGCGGGTTCACGATAGAACTGGATGTTGTACTCCGGAATCGCAAACCCGTGGGTCAGGTCTTCCACCTTGTCGATGTTGGTCAGATACCAGGTGACCTCGTCGCCCACCTTCAGCTTCACATCCGAAGGCTCATAGGGACGGGCGAACGACACCATCTTCACCGTGACCTTGTTGCCATTGCGCGTGACGCCGGCTTCCGATGCGTCCTTGGTGGCCATCGGGAAGTCATCCATATTGTAGACCTGCTTTCGGATGCAGCCAGTCGCGCGGGAAGATCACGAAGTCGTGCGGCTCCGGACGGACAGCGTTGTCGTGCGCCAGAATCATCTGCTGCGCCCGTGATGTCCAGCAGCTGGTCGTTCTCAGCGTGCAGCGGGCCCACCGGCAGGAAGCGGTCCTTCGAGAACTTGTTGCCCACGGCCATCCAGATGCCGTCAGCAGCACGCGTCTCGGCGCAGGTGGCGTTGATGTGGCCAGGGCTGGTACATCACGTCGATCTTGTGCACGATCGGGTTGATCGTCTTGTCGCCGGCGTACTTCTTGATGGCCTTCTCGACGTTCCACTTGCAGACCTGGCTGTCCAGGAACAGCGTGGTGTAGGCGTTGCCGCGGCCGTCGAAGGTCGTATGCAGCGGTCCCAGGCCCACTTCGGGCTCGGCCACGATGGCCTTGTCCGGGTCGTCCAGCTTGCCGTCGAACCAGTCCAGCACCTTCTGCAGCTCGATGACGGTGCGGGTGGGCGAGATGCCGCGAGCAGATGAAGTACTTGCCGTCGGGCGAGGCGTTCACGCCGTGCGGGTTCTTCGGCACCGACACGCGGCACACCAGTGCCGTCTTCGGATCCTTGTTGAACTCGATGCGACCTTCGACCACGGGCACCTTGGAGTCGCCGATGGTGGTGAACTTGCCTTCCTTCACGGCCTGCTCGATGCGGGCCACGTTGAAGAACAGGCATGCGTCCCGCTCGTTCGACATCATGTCGGTGTAGTACTCACCTTCTTCCAGGTTGTACTGGTTGGTGGCAGCCAGCTTGCCGTCGAACGAGGTGGCAACCAGGTCGCAGTTGCCGTCGATGCGTGCCTGCCACTTCACTTCCATCGTCAGGGCGTTCACGCAGGTGAAGAGCGCGCCGTACGTGGTGGCGTCCTCGATATCCTTGCCGTGGTTGGGCAGCGGAACGCGGAATTCCTGGCCGCAGAACACGCGCGTGGTGTAGTTGATGGCCGGGTCGACCGGGTCGCGCTTATCCGGGAAGATGCCGTGGAAGCCCTGGATGTTCGGGATCTTGGTGATCTTGTCGCACACCACGTAGTCCAGGCGGAAGCGGGCCAGGCGGGCGTTGATCTTGTCGTTCACCCAGCAGTACTCTGCCGTCGTAGATGCCGTCCTTGTAGGGAGGCCTGGATGTGGTGGGTGTCGCCCACGGTGTACTGCAACGAGCCATCGGGGTTGGTGCCCATGATGGCCTTGGATTCGTTGGTCAGGCCCCAGCCCGTCAGGTGGTCGGTCACGAAGCAGGGCATGCGCGCCAGCTCACGGCCCGACGGGATGCCCAGGATGCGTGCGTCACCCGAGTGGCCGCTACTCCAGAGACCATAGTGGGTGTCGAGCTGGCCGGGCTTGACTTCGGTGGTGCCGGCGCCGCCTACGCCGAGCGCTCATGCTCGGGCGCTGCGCCTGCGGGTGCGCCAGCGGCATCAGCCGGTGCGTTCTTGGGGCTGTCTTCCTTGCATCCGGCCAGCGCCACACTGCCGATGCCCAAGGCCGCTGCAGCGTTCAGGAAGCGCCGTCTGCCGATGCCGGCGGGTTCTTTTCCCATGGGAGTCCTGGGCTTTGAGGCTCATGCTGTTCTCTCCTTGCGTCAGACCGTTTTCTAGACCGACTTGTTAACTGACATTTCAAGGATAGAGCAGGGGGACGTTTTATAGATTGATGCGAGTCAATTCTGTTTGATTTCTGTCAATTCAGATGCTGTTCATCCCTCGCGTCGGGCACGCGACCTGTCGCCCATGAATGGGTGTCTCCGGTATCCATTCTTACGGAAAAATGCATATGGCAAACGATGCGGATCTGCCCTGAAGGGGCTCCTCGCAGGGCTTCAAGGGAGACGTTTCCCGGAGCCAGAGCTTTTTCATGCGCGCAAATGAAAAACGCCCGGCCATGTTGCCATGACCGGGCGTTGAATCTGATGACCCAAGGGCGAATCGAACCACCGACACAAGGATTTTTCGGTCCTCTGCTCTACCAACTGAGCTACTTGGCCTTCATCTGGCAGCGGTTGAAGAACCGTTGCTGTCTGAGCACGCGATTCTATCCCAGGTATTTTGAAAACACAAATCCTGCGTGTTCGACCCCGGAGCGCATCCCAGGGCGAGGCAGGTTCCGGGCTGTCGTGGCGCGTGCTGACAGCAGGGGAAAGGTCACGGTTTCGTGACACGTTCTGCGACTGCGCGCCGATATACTGGCGGGATGAATACCTGTGATGTGGCCATTGTAGGGGCGGGCAGCGTCGGCGCAGCGGCCGCGCTGGCCTTTGCGCGCGCTGGCCGGCGTGTGGCGCTGATCGATCCTCGTCCTGCGGCAGAACCGGGGGCGGAAAACCTCTCGCGCCGGACGACTGGGACGCGCGGGTGTTCGCGCTGTCGCCTGCCAGCATGCAGCTCCTGCAGTCGCTGGGCGTTTGGGAACGGCTGGACGCCCAGCGTCTTGCCCCGGTGCATGACATGCGGCTCTTTCATGACCAGGATGGCGGCGATGCGCAGGAAAAGCCTGCGGCTTGAGGGCTTTCCAGGGCAACATCGAGACGCTGGCCACCATTGTCGAGGGGCGCAACCTTCAGCAGGCGCTGGATGCTGCCGTGGCCGAGGCCGCACGTTCCCTGCCGCTGCAACGGGTGCAGGGGCAGCGTGTCGTCGCTGGTGTTGCCGGCCCAGGCCGATGGACGCACGCCGGCACGCCTGACGCTCGGCCGATGGCCAGGGGCTGGGAGGGCAGGACTGGTGGTGGCGGCCGATGGCGCCCGCTCGGCGCTGCGTGAGCTGGCCGGGCTGTCCGTCTCGGTGCGTGATTATGGTCAGACGGCGGTCGTGGCCAACTTCGACAGTTCGCTCCCCACGCGGGATGCTGCCTGGCAATGGTCTCGATGGGGATCTGGGGGTGATGGCGCTGCCGCTCACGGCCATCGGCCGGCCGGCGGGGCAGGGTCGGGTCAGTCTGGTATGGTCGGCGCCTACCGACTGGGCGCAGGCGCTTCTGGAGATGCCGGCCGATGAGCTGGCGCGCCAGGTGGCGGCGCAGGCGCGTGGTGCGTTGGGAAATCTGCGATGCATCACGCCGGCTGCCAGTTTTCCGCTGCGTTCCGTCAGCTGCGCGCGCGTCATCGCCCCAGCCTTTGCCATGATCGGGGATGCGGCGCACGTCGTGCATCCCATGGCCGGGCAGGGCATGAATCTGGGCTTCGGTGATGTGCAGGCCCTGGCGGATGCCTTGCTGGGGGCGAGGCCCGCTGGTCGCACTGAGCCATCCTTCCTGGCTGGCGCTGCGTCGCATGAAAGGGCGCGTCGTGAGCCGGTGGCAACCATGCAGGGCGCTGATGACCGGGCTGCACCAGGTCTTCGGCCCGGCGCTGCCCCCGCCGCTGGCCGTGGTGCGCAACCTGGGCTGGAAGGCGGTGGCCACCTCCGGCTGGGCCAGACGTCAACTGATCGCTCACGCGATTCGTTGAGCCGGAATCCCGTTTCTTTTATAGAGGCCAGGGCTGCCACCGACCCGCCCGGGAGGGGTATCGGCAGCGCCCGGCCCGTCATTACCACTCAAAAGCGAGATATTCCATGATCGAAAAGATGCGCTCGACGCATGGCCGCGGCCGTGCCCTGCGCCGTACCGTTGGCCAGATGCTGGCCGCGGGCATGATGGCAACCTGGCTGGCAGCCCCGCTGTCGGCGGCCGAGACGAAGGCTGATAACGGACAGTCTCCGGCAGAGTCCGTGGCGACGGCTGCCCAGGCCGCATCGGGCAAGGTCGATGATGCCACCCAGACCGCCATCCGCAATGGTCTGCAGCGCCCTGATGGCGGGCAACTCCGGCATGAAGATCGAGGAGATCCGCCCCACGCCGATCCCGGGCCTCTCACGAGGTGCAGGTCGGCCAGATACTGGTCTATGCGGATGGCGCCGGCAAGTACGTGCTGGCCGAGGTGAGCTGATCGACATCGAGAATCAGCGCAACCTCACGCGTGAGCGTGCCACCGAGCTGTCGCGCATCGACTTCAGGCGTGATCTGCCTCTGGACAAGGCCATCAAGCAGGTCCATGGCAACGGCAAGCGCGTGCTGGCCATCTTCGAGGATCCGAACTGCTCGTACTGCCGCCGGATGCGCAGCGTGCTGGCCGGCATCGATGACCCTGACCATCTATGCCTTCACCCTATCCGATCCTGGCACCGTCGTCGCTGACCAAGTCGCAGAAGGCCTGGTGCGCGAAGGATCCGTCCTCAGCCTGGGCCGATCTGATGAGCAACGGCAAGGAACCCGACAACGCGGGTGACTGCAAGACGCCGGTGCAGGAAGTGCTGGCCCTGGGTCGCAAAGCTCAACGTCACCGGTACGCCCACGCTGTTCTTCCCGGACGGCAACCGTGTGCCGGGCGCCATCTCGCCGGAGCAGCTGGAGCAGCTGCTCGACGCTCAGGGCAAGGCTACGGCCAAGAAGGGCTGATCCCTTCCTATCGGGGCGCCAGCAGCCACATGCGTACCGGCGCCTTCATCAGGCCGGCGTTCAGGCCGGCCTCGTGGCCGAATCCCCAGAAGTAGTCGGCACGGCGCCCGCCCTTGATGGCGCCACCCGTGTCCTGTGCCAGCATCAGCCGCTCCATCGGCTGCTGGCTGACCGGGTGGGTGCTCTGGATGAACACGGCCGAGCCCAGCGGGATGCGGCTGCGGTCCACCGCCAGCGAGCGCCCGGGGGTCAGTGGCACACCCAGTGCGCCGATGGGGCCGGCTTCGGGATCGGCCGGGTCGGTGGCCAGTTCGCGGAAGAACACCACGCCCGGGTTGGTCTGCATCACCTGGCGCGCCTGCGCCGGATGCTCGCGCAACCATTGCTGGATGGCGGGCGCTGTCACTTCCTCGCGCTTGAGGGCGCCTTGCTGCACCAGCGTCCGGCCGATGGCCTGGTACGGATGCCCGTTCTGGTCGGCGTAGCCACGCGGATCAGTGAGCCGTCGCGCAGCTGAACCCGGCCTGAACCCTGGATCTCCAGGAAGAAGGCATCCACCGGATCATCCAGCCAGGCGATCACCGGCTGCGTGGCAGCTACGCTTCGTCTCTCGGGTCTCGATCTCGCGGCGGTCGGCATAGGGCACCACGCGCTGGCCGTCCAGGCGGCCGCGCAGCCGCAGGCCCTTCAGTTGGGGCTGCACCGCGCTCAGGTCGATGGTCAGCAGGTCGGTGGGGATGGCCGAAGGGGACCTGGTTCGGACGCTCCTGCATCCGGCTGCCGGTCAGCAGCGGCTCGTATAGCCCGTCAGCAGGCCATCGGGCTGGCCGGCATCCAGCAGTTCCCGGGCCACGAAGCGGCTGCCCAGCCACTGGCGCAGTGCAGCGTCGTCACCCTAGCGGGGCAAACTCTGCGCATAGCGCCGGCCACTTGCCGGGGGGCGGGCAGCGCACACTGCCGGCGCACGGCGTCGGCAAGCCCTGCAGGTCATCGCTGGCCAGGCCCGGCGGGCGACTGACGGGGATTTTCAGCTGGCACCGCCGGCGCGGTGGGTTTGGTGGGGTCGTGCTGCAGGCAGCCAGCGCCAGCAGCACCGCCAGCGAGGCGGCCGGCAGTGCGCGGCGGTGCCGCCGAGGGGCGGGCTGCACCTGATGGCGGAGGCGTTGCTCCGGCAAGGCTGCGTTCCTGCGTTGGCGTCCGCCGATACTGAGCGATGCACCATGGATGTTCACCGCCCGAGCGGCGTTCGTGCTGTCCTGCATGTCCCCTGTCGTTCCTCAGTGCAGCGTCCGCGACATGTTCAGCGGAAAACTCGGGATCTCGGCGTCGAAGCGGGCACCGTCCTCGGCCACGAAGAAGTAGCTGCCCTCGCAGTGGTGCCCCCGGGTGGGCAGCTGGCTGCCGCTGGTGTACTGGAAGCTCTCCGGGCTTGAGCAGCGGCTGATGGCCCCACCACGCCCAGCCCTTTTCACCCTCGCGGCGCTCGCCGGTGTCGTCCTGAATGATCCAGTGCCGGCTGATCAGCTGCGTGCCGACCGTGCCGCGGTTGGTGATGGTGATGGTGTAGGCGAATGCGAACACGCCGTCCATCGGCGCCGACTGCTCCTCCACGTAGCGGCTCTCGACGGTGATGTCCACTGCATACCGGTTTTCCGGGGTCATGGGCGATTCCTGGGAAGAGGGTGAGGGCGGGCGCGGACCGGGCGTTTCCGGCAGCGGACCCGGGCGGGTTCCTGAATACAATGTGATGATTCTATTCAACACTCGCTTCAAAGGCAGGGCAAGCCACGCGACATACCGGATCGCTCCCAGCATGCTTTCGGCCGACTTCGGCAGGCTGAAGGAAGAAGTGCAGGCCATCGAGGCCGCAGGCGCGGATCTTCTGCATTTCGACGTGATGGACAACCATTACGTTCCCAACCTGACGGTGGGGCCCATGGTCTGCAAGGCGCTGCGCCCGTACATCCGCATGCCCATCGATGTGCACCTGATGGTTTCGCCGGTGGATTCGCTGGCCGCAGCCTTTGCGGACGCCGGCGCCGATATCATCACCTTCCACCCCGAGGCCAGCCCTCACGTGGACCGGACCCTGCAGCTGATCCGCTCGCGTGGCTGCAAGGCGGGAACTGATGTTCAACCCGGCCACGCCGTTGTCGTGGCTGGACTCACACGCTGGACCAGCTCGACATCGTGCTGCTCATGTCGGTCAACCCGGGCTTCGGCGGCCAGTCCTTCATTCCCGGAACGCTGGCCAAGCTGCGCGATGCACGGCAGCGCATCGATGCCGAGAAGGCGCGCAGCGGCCGTGACATCTGGCTGGAGGTCGATGGTGGCGTCAAGGTCGACAACATCGCAGAGATTGCCGCTGCAGGGGCCGATACCTTCGTAGCCGGTTCGGCGGTTTTCGGCGCGCCCGATCCGGACGGGGGTACCATGGAGTCCTGAAGCGCTTCCGCGAGCGCTGGCCCAGAAAGCCGCAGGTCCGCAGGCCGGCTCTGGCTGCCCCTGGGTACTTCATGGGCCCAGGGGCGAAAGTGAAAGCGCAAGCCTGCCTGCGGGCATCCGCTGCCATTACAGGAGCCAGCCACCATGTCACAAGCCAACGTCCCGTCGTCATCCTCCTGCCACCCGGGATGCAGCCCGGCTGGCCGCCGTGCGCGCCCTGTGCTTCGACCTGGATGGCACGCTGCTGGACACCATCCCCTGACCTGGCGGCAGCGGCCAACGGCATGCTGGTCGATCTGGGGCTGGCGCCACGCCCCGTGGACGAGGTGGGCACCTACGTGGTCAAGGGTGCCGACCGCCTGATCCTGCGCATGCTGGAGGCGGCCGGGCAGCCCACCGAGGAAAGGCTCCGACGCCTTCGTGCAGGCGCGCAAGCGCTTCCATGTGCACTACCGGCACTGCAACGGCAAGGAGGCACGCCCTCGTCCGGGCGTGGCCAGCGGCCCTCAAGCGCATGGCCGACATCGGCCTGCCCATGGCCTGCGTCACCAACAAGCCGCAGGAATACATCCAGCGCTGCTGCTGCACTTCCACCTGCGCCAGTATTTCGACTTCTTCATCGGCGGCGACACGCTGCCCACCAAAAAGCCGGATCCGGGGCCGCTGCTGGAGGCAGCCCATCGCTGGTACCTGGCCCCGGTCAGGGTGCTGATGGTGGGCGACCTCGCTCAATGACGCACAGGCCGCCCGTGCCGCCCACATGCCGGTGGTGATGCTGCCCTATGGCTACAACGAGGGACGTCCGCTGGATTCGGTGGATGCCGACGCCATGATCGAGGACCTCGATCAGCTGGAACGACCTGGCTGGAACTGTCGCGAGGGCTGACACCCACCGCGCCGTCGGCGAAGCCGTAAGGGACGGTTTCCACCTTGCCGCGTGTCCTGGAAGGGGCGCATGGCGATGTTGTCCGGGAACATGTGTTCCCGGGCGATACGTCCATGTGCCGACAGACTGGTATGCTTTTTGCCCGTTCTGCAGATCTTTCCCAGGCATCGCAAATGACCGAACTCGAATTCAAGGCGCTGGCAGCACAGGGCTATAACCGCATCCCCGTCATGCTGCAGACGCTGGCCGATCTGGACAGTCCGCTCGGCCTCTATCTCGCTGACCGACTCCGCCAACCGTCGCAATCCCTTTCTGCTCGAATCCGTGGTGGGCGGCGAGCGCTTCGGACGCTATTCCTTTATCGGCCTGCCGGCCCGCACCGCCATCCGCGCCAAGGGCGCCCATATCGAGGTGGTGCGTGACGGCAGGGTGATCGAGCCGTCGAGGGCGATCCGCTGCCTTCGTGCAGCAGTACCAGCGCCGCAACCGCGTTCACCTGCTGCCCGGGCTGCCGCGCTTCTGCGGCGGTCTGGCCGGCTATTTCGGCTACGACGTGGTGCACTTCATCGAGCCCCAGGTCGGCAATGTAGAGAAACCCGACCCCATCGGCGTGCCCGACCTGCTGCTGCTGGTGGTGGACGAGCTGGCCATCATCGACAACCTCAGCGGCATGATCTATCTCATCGTCTATGCCGATCCGTCCGAGCCCGAAGCCTACGGCAAGGCCCGTGAGCGGCTGCATGAGCTGCGCATGCGGATGCGCAACGCGGCATTGGCTCCCGAGGACCTGGTGATGGGCAGTGGCGGCCATGCCGCACTACGCCCATCGAGCGCCCGTTTGCGAAGGAAGACTATCTGGCCACCGTGGCCGTGGCCCGCGAACACATCATCGCCGGTGACCTGATGCAGGTGCAGATTGGCCAGATGCTGCGCAAGCCCTTTGCCCATTCACCGCTGTCACTGTATCGGGCGCTGCGCTCCATCAACCCGTCCCCCTACATGCTACTACGACTGGGGACTTCACGTGGCGGGCTCCTCGCCCGAGATCCTGGTGCGTCAGGGAGAAGGGGCCCTGAGCCACGTGTCATCCTGCGGCCCATCGCCGGCATCCGCAAGCGAGGGGACGACCGAGGCCGACGATGCTCGCGCGGCCGAGGAACTACTGGCCGACCCGAAGGAGCGCGCAGAGCACCTGATGCTCATCGACCTGGCCCGCAACGACATCGGTCGCCTGGCCCGCACCGGTACCGTCAAGGTTACCGAGCAGATGGCCATCGAGAAGTACTCGCACGTCATCCACATCGTTTCCAACGTCCAGGGCCAGCTCGAGAAAGAGATGGACGCCATTGACGTGCTGCGCGCCACCTTCCCGGCCGGCACGCTCACCGCGCGCCCAAGGTGCGTGCCATGGAACTCATCGAGCAGCTGGAGCCCGTCAAGCGCGGTATCTATGGCGGCGCCTGCGGCTACCTCAGCTATTCGGGCGAGATGGACGTGGCCATCGCCATTCGCACTGGCGTGCTCGAGGACGGCATCCTGAACGTTCAGGCGGCGGCCGGTGTTGTCCTGTGACTCGGTCCCCGAGAAGGAGTGGCAGGAGACCGAGATGAAGGCTCAGGCGGTGCTGCGCGCCGCCGAGATGATGAAAGCGGGCTGGCCAACGAGGCTGAGGCCAGCGGGCGCCCGGCCGAGCGCCGGGCGCGGTGGCGATCAGCTTGCCGGACTGCTGCAGGCGGGAGCGTTGCGGTAGAGCGCGTTGCGGCTGATCCCGGTGTTGTCGTTCGTCTGATCGGCCAGCGTCGTCATCGTTACCGTCGTCCAGCCGTTGCGCAGCGATTTCGGGGCCGAATTGCCGGCAGCCGGGATCGCCACGCCGCGCATGCTGATGTGGGCCGGCGGGTAGGAGTCGGCACCCACCGTCATCAGCGCACGGCCACCGCTGATCGGTCGTGCCTGCACGCTGACCGAGATGGCCCTGCCGTCACCCGGAATGCTCACGAAGTTGAACCAGCCATGCAGCGGGTTCGGCGAGTAGGCCGTGGCCGCTGGCGAGCTGGTCATGCGGCAATCGGTCAGGGCGGTATTGGCCGTGCAGGTGCCGATCTCGGGACGGATGTCCTTGGCCAGCAGTCGCCAGCGCTGCGTGCTGCGCGAGAAATAGAACACCGACATCCGGCCCACCTGGATATGGGCCGGGCTGCGGCTACCCCTGCGCCCGAGATCACGAACCAGGGCATCAGCCGGTTCCAGGTGCCACCCACGCCGCGGAATTGCGGCAGACGCTGCTTTTCCCACCACGGCCAGTGGCTCCAGCCACCCAGTGCGCTGATCGAGTAGCCTGCGTGCGACCACGTCCAGGCCGGATTGATCCCCGCCAGATAGCCATCTCCCCAGCCCTGGTCCGCGATCATTCGGGCCGGCCGCGCGCATACGGCGTCACCGGCACTCTGTGCCTGAATGGAGGTACTGACGGTCATCAGGGCCAGCAGGCCGATGGCAAGCGAGGACTTTCTGGACGAGGGCTTGTTCATGAGTGTCGACGGGTTAGGAATGAATGGAAATGGACGGAAAGGATCGAAAGAAGGGGCCTCGCGTCCTGTACCCAGGTAGCGGAGCCGGCCGGAAGGGGGCTGAGGTCTATGAGCGTTGTATGAAATTACTTTCAGTTACAACAAAACATGCAAGATCTCCATCCAGGGCGGCATGGGCAGCGCGTTCGTCGGCAAGAGGGCCTTGACAAACACAAGAAGATCTGAATCTTCCTGCTGTCCATTCCCGGATCATCGACGATCATCAGCATGACGGGGATTCACAACGACGGGTGTCGGTGTTTTTGAACACGAGGTTCATGCTTCCGTCATCTGTTGTGATCATTCGCTATCTCTATGCCGATGAACGGCGTCGAGCATACGACGACAGCGGATTCATGACGGTATGGACTTCGCTGAATCTTGTTGTGACAGCGTTTCCAGTGTGAATATTCGTGAACAGTGCTAATGTATTCGCTCAATTGCCTGTTTTTCAGCGGGTGTTGGTTTGAAGTCGACGACATTTGTTTAAATTTAGTCAAATTTAACGATTGTTATAATATTGTTGCGTGGTATGGACGTTTTGTATCTATAAAAACTCTCCACCCGCTTGCGTCTTCTCACGTATTGCTCGCTATTTCAGCAGAAGGAGCCCTGGCTGCTCTCGCGACCGCTCTTCGCTTCATGGCCCGAAAGCGGTCGATCTGTCTGTAGCAGGCCTCAAATAGCGGAAGATGCGCCACTGATCATGCATATTTTTGGATGGCGAAAGATCGCTGGCTTTTTCTCTGGGGAAACTCTCAGGGAAAAGTCAACAGGATTGAGGCTTCAGCGTCGAAGGTGTAACCGAATTGTTCCTTTGCGAGGGAGGGCCCACGCCCGGCATTCACGCCCAGAGCGACACCCTGCGCGCATATGCGAAAACTGCATATGCTTCCTTGTTCGTCGCCGCTCGGAGGGCGTGCCTCCCTATCTGCCGACCGCGAAATGCGGCATTCTGCAACCCCTGCAGGGCCGCTGGCCGAATCGAAGGACCAAGATGATCAAGAAACTGCTTGTCGCTTCCCTGTTGTCCCACCACGCTGCTGCCGCTGGCGTGCCACCCAGGCCACGCCCGTGCACTGGGCGCGTTCAGCGAGATCCCGCCACGCTCGACCCGCACGCCGTCAACGTTGGCCTCAGTTTCAACCTGCTGCACCAGATGTACGAGCCGCTGGTGATCCGGCTGGCCGACAACTCGCTGCAGGGTGCGCTGGCCGAAAGCTGGAAGCAGACCGATGATCCCTCCGTCTGGGCGTTCAAGCTGCGTCCGGGCGTCAAGTTCCATGACGGAACCCCGCTGACGGCTGCTGACGTGGTGTTCTCGCTCAAGCGGGCGCAGGCGCCGTCCTCGCAGATGAAGTCGTTGCTGTCCTCGGTCCGTGAGGTGGTGGCGGTCGATCCGCTCACCGTCCACATCAGGACCCAGGGGCCGGACCTGGTGCTGCCCGACAACCTCACCAATCTCTTCATCATGAGTGAGGCCTGGACACGCGCTCACCAGGCGGAGGCGCCCCAGGACACGGCGTCAAAAACCGAGAACTACGCCACGCGCCACGTGAACGGTACCGGCCCGTACACGCTTGTCTCGCGTGAGGTGGATTCGCGCACGGTCATGAAGCTCAACCCCACCTACTGGGGCAAGGGGCCAGTTCCGCTGCAGGTCACCGAGCTCACCTAGTGCCCATCAAGTCGCCCGCGACCCGGGTGGCGGCCCTGCTGTCCGGCGAGATTGACTTCCTGCAGGACGTGCCTGCCCAGGACGTGGCCCGGCTCAAGTCCAACGCCAACCTGAAGGTGGCCAGCGGGCTCGAGAACCGCACCATCTTCCTGGGGCTCGACGTGGGGTCAGCCAAGCTGCGTCATTCTTCGGTCACCGACCGCAACCCCGCTGGCCGATGCCCGGGTGCGCGAGGCGCTGGCGCTGGCCATCGACCGTGATGCCATCCAGAAGGCCGTGATGCGCGGGCTCTCCAGCCCCACCGGCATGCTGGCGGCACCTTTCTCGTCAATGGCTACACCAAGGCGCTTGCCGCCTATCCCAAAGGCAGATCCGGCGCGCGCGCCTAGCTGCTGGCCGAAGCCGGCTACCCCGAGGGCTTCACGCTCACGCTGGATGCACCCAATGATCGCTACGTGAACGACGAAGCCATCGCCACCGCCGTGGCGGGCTTCCTGGCGCGCATCGGCGTCAAGGTCACGGTCCAGGCGCGGCCGTTTGCCTTGCTACAATGCGCTGCTCACCAAGGGCGACAGCGATTTCTACCTCGTATGGCTGGGGTGTGCCCACCACGACTCGGCCTATGTCTTCGACTACCTGGTCCACACCCGGGGCAAGAATCGCCTGGGCACCTGGAACATCACGGGTTACAGCAACCCGCAGCTCGACACCCAGATCGAGTCGCTGTCCTCCGAAGGCAACCGCGACAAGCGCAACGCCACCATCCAGAGTATCTGGGAGGCTACTCGCCAGGCGGGCTTCTACATTCCGCTGCATGACCAGATGATCAGCAACGCCTCCATTCCCAGTCTGGACGTGCCGATCCATCCCAACAACATCACCTACTTCAAGCTGGTGAAGGTTCAGAAGCCCTGATCCATGCTTGCCCGTCTGCTCGGCCGCCTTGGCCAATCGGTGCTGGTGCTGCTGGTGGTGTCGATGATCTCATTCCTCGTGTTCCGCTACATCGGCGACCCCACCGTCAGCCTGCTGGGTGAGGATGCCTCGGTGGCCGAGCGCGAGGCCCCTGCTGCAGGGAACTGGGCTTCGACCAATCGGTGACGGTCCAGTACGCCGGCTACCTGAAGCAGGTCCTCAGCGGCCAGTTCGGCATCTCCTATCGCTTCCGCCAGCCGGTCACCGAGGTGATTGCTTCGCGCGTGCCGGCCACCGTCGAGCTGTCGCTGGCCGCCGCGCTCTTTGCGGTAGTGGGCGGCATCGGCCTGGGCGTCTACACCGCCATGCGTCGGCAGTCGCTCGTGTCGCGCACCATCATGGGCGTCTCGCTGGTTGGCGTCTCGCTGCCCACCTTCCTCATCGGCATCGGTCTCATCTACCTGTTCTCGGTCGAGCTCAAGCGGCTGCCGGCCTTCGGGCGGGGGCACGCTGGTCGATCGTCGGCGGCTGGCAGACCGGGCTGCTCACTGTCTCCGGGCTGTCGGCGCTGGTGCTGCCTGCCATCACGCTGGGCTTCTTCAAGCTCACGCTCATCATGCGGCTGGTGCGCACCGGGATGCTCGACGATGCTGCGCAGCGACACATCCGCTTTGCACGCGCACGGGGTCTGCGCAACGCCACGCTGTATGGTCGGCATGCGCTGCGCAACACCCTCATCCCCGTCATTACCATCATCGGCCTGCAGCTGGGCTCGCTCATTGCCTTTGCCATCGTCACCGAGACCGTCTTCCAGTGGCCGGGATTGGGAGCTCCTGTTCATCACGTCCATCCAGGGGGTGGACGTGCCGGTGATCTCCGCCTACCTGCTGATGATCGGGCTGCTCTACGTCGGCATCAATCTGGTGGTGGACCTGCTCTATGCCTGGGCCGACCCGCGCCTGCGCCGGCGTTGAGGCCGCGCGGCTCACGCTTCTTTCCGTCACGCCCCATGAAAGCCGTTTCCTCTGAATCCCGACTGGATGCAGCTACCCCCTCGGGGGACGCACCGGTTTCCCCGGTGGATGCTTCGGACGCCATGGTGAGTGGCCCCGAGGGCCCGGATGCGCCACCGACACGTCGCAGCTGGCGCCAGTCGGACTCGTTGCTGGTGCGCAGCCTGGCCGGGTCGCGCCTGACCCAGGTTGCCCTGTTGGTGCTGCTGACCTGCATCGGCCTGGCCATTGCCGCCCCCTGGATCGCCTCGCAGAACCCTTCGATCCTGCTGCGCTCGATCTGCTCGATGCCTTCACGCCGCCGGGCGGGAGGGCATCTCGGGGCACAGCTACTGGCTGGGCGCCGACGACCAGGGGCGTGATGTCTGGTCCGCCATTCTGTATGGGCTGCGCATGTCGGTGCTGGTCGGTGGCCTGTCCGTGCTGCTGTCCATGCTCATCGGCGTCACCCTCGGCGTGCTGGCCGGTTATCGGGGTGGCTGGCTGGATGTGCTCATCATGCGCATTGCCGATGTGCAGCTCACCTTCCCGGTGCTGCTGGTGGCGCTGCTCATCTTCGGCATTGCTCGAGGCGTCCTGCCCAACGGTCTGGGGGATGACGTGGCCGTCTACGTCATCATCGTCGCCATTGCGCTGTCCGACTGGGTGCAGTACGCCCGCACCGTGCGCGGTGCCGTGATGGTCGAGAAGCAGAAGGACTACGTGGCGGCTGCCCGCATGCTGGGGCGCTCCTCGCCGGGCATCCTGTTCTTTCACGTGCTGCCCAACGTGCTGGCGCCCGTGCTCGTCATCGGCACTATCAGCCTGGCGCTGGCCATTGTCGCCGAATCGACGCTGTCCTATCTGGGCGTGGGGCTGCCGCCAACCCAGCCGTCGCTGGGCACGCTCATCCGCATCGGACAGGGCTTCCTGTTCTCCGGCGAATGGTGGATCCTGCTCTTTCCGTCGCTGATGCTGCTGGCTCTCGCCCTGTCGGTCAACCTCGTGGGTGACTGGCTGCGCGACGCCCTCGACCCCCGCCTGCACTGAGGTGCCCGTGACAGACACCCCGAAACCCCTGCTGGTCGCCGATGCGCTCGATGTCATCTTCGACACCTACCGCGGCCCGCACCAGGGTGCTGCACCAGGTCTCGTTCCAGATTGCACCGGGCGAAATTCTCGGTGTGGTCGGTGAATCCGGTGCCGGAAAATCGATGACCGGTCTGGCCGTTGCCGGACTCATCGAGGCGCCGGGCCGGCTGGCGCACAGCAGTGTCACGCTCGAAGGTGTGCGCATCGATACGCTGCAGGGCGAGGCCATCCGTCGCCTGCGTGGCCGACGCATCGGCATGGTCTTTCAGGATCCGCTCACCAGCCTCAGCCGGTGCTCACCATCGGGCAGCAGCTCACCGAGACCATTCGCCCCACCTGCCACTGTCCGAGGGCAGGCCACCAGACTGTGCGCTTGCCCTGCTGGCCGAAGTCGAGATTCCGCAGCCCGAGTGGCGGCTCTCCCGAGTATCCGCACCAGCTCTCCGGCGGCATGCGTCAGCGTGTGGCCATTGCCCTGGCGCTGTGTGCCGACCCCTGCCTGCTGATCGCCGACGAGACCTACCACCGCACTGGATGTTTCCGTGCAGGCGCAGATCATCGCGCTGCTGCGGCGTCTCTGCCGTCAGCGGGGCCTGTCGGCCATGCTCATCACCCACGACATGGGCGTCAGTGCCGAGACTGCGGACCGTGTGATGGTGATGTACGGTGGTCGTGTCCTGAAACAGGGCCCGGTCCGCCAGGTGCTGCAGAACCCCTGTCACCCGCTATACCCGGGCGTTGATGGCCGCCATTCCTTCCGTCACCCGGCGTCAGCATCGCCTGCCCGTGCCAGGTGTCGCACCGTCGTCGTCCCTGCCGGATGATGGCAACGTGCCGCAATCATTGTCTGTGGTGGATGACGGCGCCTCGCAATGGCAGACCCAGCCCCCGATGGCTGTCGAAAGTGCGTCAGCCGCTGATCAATCCGAGGAAGCGGATGCCGGCACGCCACTGCTCGCTGTCGAGAACCCTCCCGTCGCTTCGATCTGTCCTCAGGCTGGTTGCAGCGCCTGCTCTCGCGTGAGCCACGGCGCATCCTGCAGGCCGTCGACAATGTGGGCTTCACCATCACGCGTGGCCGCACCTTTGGTCTGGTCGGTGAATCCGGTTCGGGCAAGTCACCGTGGCCCGCATGGTGGCGGGCTTGCTGAAACCGGACAGCGGACGCATCGCCTTCGAGGGCGTCGATCGCTGGAGTCGTGATGCCGCACGCTTGTCGACCGAGCAGCGGTTGACCTTGCGCCGCCGCTGCCAGATGATCTTCCAGGATCCCTACGCCAGCCTGAATCCGCGCTGGCGTGTGGCCCGCTCATCGCCGAACCCTTGCGTGTACTGGGGCTGGCCACGGATCGCGATGAAATCGAGGCACGCGTCATCGACATGCTGCGCCATGTGCGCATGTCGCCGGATGATGCACGCAAGTATCCGCACCAGTTCTCCGGCGGACAGCGCCAGCGCATCGCCATTGCTCGCGCCCTCATCAGTCAGCCGGATTTCATCATCTGCGACGAGCCCACCTCGGCCCTGGATGTTTCGGTGCAGGCCCAGGTACTCAACCTCATGCGTGACCTGCAGGACGAGTATGGCCTGACCTATCTGCTCATCAGCCATGACCTCGCTGTCATCCGCTTCATGTGTGATGACATCGGCGTCATGCAGCAGGGACGGATGGTGGAGCAGGGGCAGGGGCGCAGGCCGTGCTGGACGACCCGCAGGATCCCTACACTCGTCAGTTGCTGGCCGCCATCCCGTCCCTGGGCGTCTGATCGGCCAGCATTGCGTGTCGGGGTTCAGAGCCCCAGCTTGCTGGCCACGTAGTCGGCGTCCTTGTCACCCCGGCCCGACAGGTTCACCAGGATGTGCACGTCGGGCGAGTGCTTCGGCGCCTCGCGAGTGCCCAGGCCACGGCGTGGGCGCTTTCCAGCGCAGGGATGATGCCTTCCACCCGGGACAGCGTCAGGGAAGGCGTCCAGCGTCTCCTTGTCGCTGGCCGTCGTGTATTCCACGCGGCCCACGTCCTTCAGGTAGCTGTGCTCCGGTCCCACGCCCGGATGAGTCCAGGCCCGAAGCAATGCTGTGCACGGCAGCCGGCGACCCGTCCGCGTTTTCCAGCACATAGCAGCTCATGCCATGGATCTCGCCCGGCTTGCCCCGGGTCAGCGTCGCCGCATGGCGACCCGGGTGGTCCACACCTTCACCGGCAGGCTCCACGCCCACCAGATGCACGTCCGCATCATCCAGGAAGGCCGTGAACATGCCGATAGCGTTCGATCCGCCGCCCACGCAGGCTGCGACGTGCTGGGGCAGCCGGCCGTGCCGCTCAGGAACTGCGCACGTGCCTCGCGCCCGATGATCGCCTGGAAGTCCCGAACCATCTTCGGGAACGGATGCGGCCCCACGACCGATCCGATCGCATACGGGTAATCGGTCGGGTTCGTCAGGTACTCCTCGAAAGCACTGTCCACGGCTTCCCTTCAGCGTGGCCGCTCCCCGCGTCACCGCCACCAGCCGGCACCCCAGAATGCGCATCTTCGTGACGTTCGGGTGCTCTTTCTCGATGTCCACCTGGCCCATGTGGATCTCGCACGGAATACCCACCAGCGCACAGGCGGTTGCCAGTGCCACCCGTGCTGACCGGCTCCGGTTTCGGCAATCACCTTCTTCTTGCCCATGAAGCGGGCCAGCAGTGCTTCGCCCAAGCAGTGGTTGATCTTGTGCGCACCTGTATGGTTGAGGTCCTCGCGCTTGAGATGGATCTGCGCCACCCAGCTGCTTCGACAGCCGCCGTGCATGGAAGATCGGGCTCGGGCGGCCTACGTAGTCGGCCTGCAGCGCCGCCAGCTCCTCCTGGAAGTCCGCCCGTTGCCGGATCGTCTCGTAGGCGGCGTCGATGTCGTCCATCGCCCTGCTTCAGTACAGGTGGCACCAGCTGCCCCCATAGGGGGCCAAAAATAGCCCCTTGGCATCGGCAGGTCGGTATCGAAGCGTCCGGCGGGTGTCGTTGACATGATGTCTCCAGGATGAGACAATGGCGGGATGAAGGCCGCCATTGTCGCACCGTTGCGGCCGCAGACAAGGCCGTTGCCATGCATCCTGGCCATCTGTCGGATCTGAAGATGACTTCACCCAAAGCAAGCCCGCACGCTGCCCCTGGTGGCCCCACCTTCGAGACCCCGCTTGGCCCCATGCAGGCCTGTGCCAGCCCGCAGGGCCTGTGTCTGCTGGAGTTCACCGATACCGCCCGCCTGGACCGCGAGCGCCAGGACCTCTGCCGCCTGCTCCGCACCTGCATTGAGCCCGGGCAGCAACACTCACACGATGCAGGCCGAACAGGAGATCGCTGAGTATTTTTCAGGCACTCGCCAGCACTTCGATGTGACGCTCCACACCCCGGCACGGCCTTCCAGCAGGGAGTCTGGTCCATCCTGCAACGCATCCCCTACGGCCGCACCATCAGCTACCAGCATGAGGCCAAGGCGCTGGGCAACCCGCGCGCCATCCGTGCGGTGGCCACTGCCAATGGGGCCAACCGCATCTCCATCATCATTCCCTGCCACCGCGTCATCGGCAAGGATGGAGGGCTGGTCGGCTATGGCGGGGGCTGTCGCGCAAGCAGTGGCTCATCGCCCACGAACAGGCGCATCGACCATTCGAGCTGCAGGGCGGTGCAGAAGAAGAGATCTCGCCGGCTGAGCAGCGGGTGTCCGGTCAGGCACGCATGTTGCTCGAGCGCGGTCTGCACACGTCATTCACGCCGGAAGCCCGGTCTGCTGCAGTCCGTGAGGGCCGTCGGTCCATGCGAGGTGAAAACGCTTGTCTGTCACCGCAGTTCAGCGTCGCGCCGGCCACAGCGAAGCCGTTACCATGGCCATCGTCACCGCGGCCAGCATCGGCAGAATCGCGGCTGAATGCTGCCCCGTGAAGCCCAGGACCAGTGCAAAGGCGGTCAGCGGTGCGTTCATCGACACCGCCAGGGAACCTGACCGATCCCGCCGGTGCCGGGAGCAGCAGGTCCATCTGTGACAGCGCGCTCAGCCCGGGCACCACCATCCGGCACCCACCCCATCTGCGGCAGCAGACGCACCAGCAGCGCCAGCAGAAGCCCCGCCAGCGCCGATCGACAGCCCGGGGTCAGCGTGCCGCCAAAGGCGCCGGCCCGCAGCGTCATCAGCACCACGGCCGTCTTGCCCACCAGCAGTGCCGCACACAGTGCCAGCGTCGTTCCGTCATAGGCGGCCTGTGCGGCGGAACGGCCGTTGCCCAGCACCTGCGGCAGCCACATGGCCACCACACCGGTGACAAGGCACGCCAGTGGCAGTGCCCACAGGACCCCCAGCCTCGGGCCCGATGGCTTTCCACCTGCTGCACGGCCCGACGAAACGCCGCACCGGGCAGCCCGACCACCGCCCCACCAGCGCCGCCCACAGCACCATGACGGTGCCGCCTTCCACCTGGCCTACCAGATAGAAGGTTTCCGTCGATACATCCATGCGCGCCACCAGTGTTGCAATGACCGACACAGCCAGGGCCACCACTCCGGCACGGATCGAGAACACGCCAGGAGGATCTCCAGTGCGAAGATCGTGCCCGCCAGCGATACCTGGTAAACCCCGGCCAGTCCGGCTGCTGCTCACTGGCCACAGAATCCGGCGCATCTCTTCGTCCAGCTTGAAGCCGTCGGCGATCCGTCCGGCAAACAGTGCCCCCAGCTCACGGGGGGCCACCTCGCGCCGATCGGTGCACCGGAGCCTACCGCCACGATCTGCGCACGGCGTGCAGCACGTTCTCCAGAAACGGTGGCCGCCGCCGTGCCGGTGTGTCGGCCGCGACCGCCCCTTGACGCCCACCACCGGCCGGCCCTTCAGCTGCAGGCAGGTCCAGCCCAGCGCCACCACCAGTCCGCCCGCCAGCAATGCCCACAACCGGTGCTCCGATGTCGTGCCGTCGGTCACGATCCGCATCTGCGCTTCGCTGTGCCCGTAGGCCATGTGCTGCACCACGTGGATCAGCCATGACAGTACCGCGCACCCAGGCCTGCGGCCACTCCGGTCAATGCCACGGCGGCCATCAGGTGCAGCCGGGAGGAGGGCAGGAGGGAGGCGTCAGCGGATGGCATGATGATGGACTCGAAACAGAGCGATGGTCCGACAGGTCGGGGTCATTCTAGTGCTTCATCTCGCACGCGGTAGCCCCGGGAACCGTTTACACTGTCGGGTCTAGCAGGTTGCCGACCGGCCGGAGGGCGCGGCACCATCACGTTCGCATTCATATCAAGGAATCCCAAGAGATTGTCATGTCCGCCAAAGTCCTGATGATCGACAACTACGACTCCTTCACCTACAACATCGTCCAGTACCTGGGCGAACTGGGGGCGGACGTCGTCACGCATCGCAGCGATGCCATCAGCCTGGACGACATCCGTCGCCTGGCGCCATCGCACCTGGTGCTTTCGCCCGGCCCCGGAGATCCGGATGGTGCCGGCATCACGCTTGATGCCATCCGCACCTTTGCCGGCCAGCTGCCCATCCTGGGCGTCTGCCTTGGTCACCAGGCTATCGGGCAGGTCTATGGCGGGAAGGTCGTCCGCGCCAGGGCGCGTCATGCACGGCAAGCACGATGATGTCATTCACAAGGGCCGAGGGCGTCTTTGCCGGTCTGCCCGAGCGCTTCCGGGTCGTGCGCTACCACTCGCTGGTCATCGGCCCGGACACCGTGCCTGACAGCCTCGAGGTCACGGCCTGGACGGAAGACGGCGAGATCATGGGCCTGCGCCACCGCGAACTCAGCATCGAGGGCGTGCAGTTCCACCCCAGAATCCATCGAAAGCGAACATGGCTATGCCATGCTGAAGACCTTCCTGGAACGTCGGGCCTGATATCGCCAGGCAGCCCTCGCCATGGGGCCGCCGCAGGCATGCCGCTGCAGTCATCTGAACAACCACGAACCAGCCACCATCATGAGCATCACGCCGCAGGACGCCCTCAAGCGCATCATCGACCACCGGGAAATCTTCCATGACGAAATGCTGCACCTGATGCGCATGATCATGCAGGGCGAGGTCTCGCCGGTCATGACGTCGGCCATCCTGGCAGGCCTGCGCGTCAAGAAGGAGTCCATCGGCGAGATCACGGCCGCCGCCGAGGTCATGCGCCAGTTCGCCAACCCGGTCCACGTGGCTGATCGTCGCAACTTCATCGACATCGTGGGCACCGGCGGTGACGGTGCGCACTCCTTCAACATCTCCTCCACCGTCATGTTCGTGGTGGCCGCTGCAGGGGCACCGTCGCTAAGCACGGCAATCGAAGCGTGTCCTCCAAGTCGGGGGCAGCCGACGTTCTGGAAGCCCTGGATGCCAACATCATGCTGAACAGTGAGCAGGTTGCCGCCAGCATTGCGCAGTGTGGCATCGGCTTCATGTTCGCGCCCAATCACCATCCGGCCATGAAGAACGTCGCCCCCGTCCGCAAGGAACTCGGCGTGCGCACGATCTTCAACATTCTGGGGCCGCTCACCAATCCTGCTTCGGCACCAAACAATCTTCTTGGCGTGTTCCATCCCGACCTCGTGGGCATCTTCGTGCGCGTCGTGAAGCAGTTGGGTGCTGAACGGGTGCTGGCCGTTCACGGCATGGATGGCATGGACGAGATTTCGCTGAGGGCCGAGACTCTGGTGGGTGAGCTGCGTGATGGACAGATCCGCGAATACAGCATCCATCCCGAGGACTTTGGCTTCACCATGGCCTCCAACCGCCAGCTCCGCGTCGAGAACCGCGAACAGTCGCGCGACATGCTGCTGAGCGTCTTGGATGATCAGCCCGGCCCGGCACGCGACATCGTTGCACTCAACGCCGGTGCGGCCTCTTTATTGCTGCGGCGTGTCCGACTCCATCGCCGATGGCATCCGTCTGGCTCAACAGACCCTGGCTTCCGGTGCTGCCCGCCGCAAGCTCGATGAATTCGTCCGCGTCACGCAATCCCTGGCCTGATCACACGACCACCACGAAGATTCCCACCATCCTGGAGAAGATCCTCCAGACCAAGCGCACGGAGATCACCCATGCCCGTGCCACCATCGGCGAAGCCGCGCTGCAGCGTCAGGCCGCCGAGCGCCTTGCCGAAGATCCGCCGCGCGGCTTTTTACCAGGGCCATCCAGGCCAAGGTTGCCCAGGCTGCTGCCGATCCGAAGGCGCCTCCTGCCGTCATCGCTGAGGTCAAGAAGGCCAGCCCCAGCAAGGGCGTCATCCGTCCCGATTTCGATCCCGTGGCGTTTGCGCGCAGCTATGAAAAAGGGCGGAGCCACCTGCCTGTCGGTACTGACCGACCAGCAGTACTTCCAGGGCCACGACGACTTCCTGCGCCAGGCACGTGCCGCCGTCTCTGCCGGTGCTGCGCAAGGACTTCACCATCGATCCCTGGCAGGGTCCTGAAGCCGCGGCCATCGGCGCCGACTGCGTTCTGCTCATCGTTGCTGCACTGGCCCGATGCCCAGATGGCGGAACTCGCCGCATGCGCACGTGAGAATCACCTCGATGTCCTCGTCGAGGTCCATGATGCCGCCGAACTTGATCGCGCCCTGAAGCTCGACACGCCCCTCATCGGCATCAACAACCGCAATCTGCACGACTTCCATGTCAGCCTCGACACCACGCTGGACCTGCAGGATCGCCTGCCCGCCGACCGGGTCACGGTTTCCGAGAGCGGCATCTTCGGCGCCCAGGACATCCGCCAGCTGCGTGCTGGCGGCATCCACGCCTTCCTCATCGGCGAGGCCCTGATGCGAGCCCCTGACCCCGGGTCAGGAACTCGCCGCCTGGCTGGCGAGTTGAGAAAGCCCGGCAAGCTGCCGGGGCTTCAGAAGAGTCACTTCCCGGCTTTCAACCGCGTTTTGCCACTGACTGCGCGGGATGTGCGTCGCGATGGGCGGCGCTGCCCTTGTTGCCGACTCGCTTCTGCGCAGTTCCCAGCTAAAGCTGCCCGCATGGCATGCGCTCCGGGTTGGGTTTCCAGCCGGATCGTCCCCGGTGCCTCGCCCAGCTCCACGGTCGCCATCAGCAGCTCATCGCGCCGGAAGGCCGCTACCAGCACAGTCTCGCCAGGTGCCTTGCGTGCCTGCACTGTCTTCAGTCGAGCCTCCGTGCAACGCAACCCATCCACCGCCACCAGGCGGTCACCGGCTGACAGGCCGGAGGCTGCGGCCGGCCCATCCCGTTCCGCAGTCAGGATCGTCAGTTCACCATCACGCATGCCCGTGCGCATCCCCAGCGATACCCGCACATCCTCCGGACGCTCCGTGACGACGGTCAGTCCCATCGGTTTCAGCAGTCGAGCCAAGGGAAGTTCTTCTGTTCCATAGGCCCAGGCACGGATCTGCCGCCGCAGGTCCAGCCCCTGTCGCCTCCTGAATGAGGGCCGGCATGTCCGCCTCGTCCACGCCTCGCCCCGTGGTGCCTTCCTCAACAACATCCAGGGCAGTATCCGGGCTGACAGTTTCTTCCACCGTGCGGTGCGCGGCATGGGCCGCCGTCTTCGTTGCCACGGACCGGGAGCGTCCCGCGGGGCCTTTCACTCCGGCGGGTTTTCTTGTCCCTGATCCGGTCCGTTGCGTATCGGTGTCGCAGAAGCCCCGCCCATACCGTTGCCACAGCAGTCGCATCACGTCATCCAGCGAGCGCTGGCCCTGGGTCCTCTCCCGGATCAGCAGATCCAGACAGAGCGCCACCAGTGATCCCTTCACGTAATAGCTGGACACCGCGTTCTGCGTGTTCTCGTCCGGACGGTAATACTTGATCCATGCATCGAAGCTGGACTCCGCCACACTCTGAAGTCTGCGCCCCGGGTTCGATGCCACACGCTGCATTGCCTGTGCCAACAGCTTCAGATAGGCCGCCTCGTCGATGGCGCCTGAGCGGACCAGCGTCAGATCGTCGTAATACGACGTGAAGCCCTCGAACACCCACAACAGATCGGTATATACCTCGCGGTCCAGATCGTAGGGGGCGAACCGAGCCGGCTTGATTCGCTTTACATGCCAAGTGTGGAAGTATTCGTGGCTCGCCAGCCCCAGGAAAGTCTGGTAGCCGGACGGCGTACCCTGCATCCCGGGCCAGGGCAGGTCATCGCGCGAGCAGATCAGTGCCGTGCTGGCCCGATGCTCCAGGCCGCCATAACCATCACCCACCGCCATCACCAGGAACAGATAGCGCTGGATGGGCGCCTTCCTGTGCTCGGGGTCGAACATCGCGATCTCCGTCTCGCAGATCGGCTTCAGGTCGCGTATCAGCCGTTCGAAGTCCACCGAGGCCTGGCCCTGTGACCACGATTTCGTGCCGGCAGCCGCCTGCATCGAAATGCGCAAGCTGAAGTCCCCCATCTCCACCGGGTGATCGATCAGTGCGTCATGGTCCGGTGCCCGGAAGCGCCCGAACTGGTACAGGGCGTCAGCGGACCCTTTGGCGCTTCTTGAACCACCCGCAGACAGCTCAGGGCGTGGCAGTGTCGTTGCCACTTTCCAGTGTGAAAAGGGCTCTCCATCGGGCGGCAGGATGTCCACCGAACATGGCCTGTTTTCCTGCCCCTCACACACAGGAACACGCTGCTGCCATTGAAGAACCCATGCGTCGTATCCAGATGGGCTGCCCGCACGGACAGATCCCACGCATAGACCTGATAGCGGACCATCAGGCCCAGCCCCGCATCCGGCAACGCATCACATAACCAGGTGTTCTTGTCGATCTTCCGGATACCGACCGTCATTGTGTCGGCGTCGTCCGAAGCAGAGGCCCCTGGCAGCAGGACGCTTTTGTCGATCTTGCGACAACAGAAGCCTGCGCTGCAGCAGACTCACCGTGGAACGCCTTGGGCGGACGTCGACAAGCCAGCGCGGAAACACTGTCCAGATGTCGCGCAAACTCCCGGACCAGATAGCTGCCCGAATCCATACCGGCAAGGACAGCCGCTGCCCCGCCGGGTCCGGCCTGGCCAACCCATACCGACACCTCGAACAGATGCGCACCCGGATCCACCGGAAAAATCGAATAATGAACGTCTTCCACTGCCATCCTCATCCTTCCCTGAGTCCACCTGATCCAAACGCCCCACCTTCAACGACCACGCTGACAATAGGGTTGTGCAGCCACCGGCTCGCACGCCCGGCAGTCATGGCTTGGGTAGCACACGTGTCTGCCACGTGCTTTCCCCTTCCGGCAGGCTTCGCGACTGTTGTCTGGAGCGACCGAACCATTTTCGCCGAGCCTCCAAATCGCAGGCAACCATCATCCGGAACACCGTTGTCAACGCCGCTCATGACGGCAGATCGCCATGACCCGGGTAACCTCCGGGAGGGTTGTTCCCTATATCGGCTGGTGCAGTACCCGCGATGGGGCCTGTACGGCAGGAAGGCTGCGCTATGCTTATCCATCAACGACGACATTCCGACCAGGAGACACCATGAGCCAGTCGCAGCCTGAGACCGCTTGCATCCAGACCGAGACCCATGGCCGCGTGGGGCTCATCCGCCTCGATCGCCCCAAGCAGCTCAACGCCCTGAACGACGCCCTGATGGATCAGCTCGGCGACGCCTTTGCTGATGTTCGACCGGAATCCGATATCGGTGCCATCGTCCTGACGGGGAGCGCCCGCGCCTTTGCCGCTGGCGCCGACATTGCCGCCATGAGCGACTACGACTTCGTGGATGCCTACGGCAACGACTTCATCTCCCGCAACTGGGGAAACCATCACTCGTATCCGCAAACCCATCATCGCGGCCGTCGAAGGCGTCGCCCCTTGGGGAGCGGCTGTGAGCTAGCCATGATGTGCGATCTGATCATCGCCGCAGACAGCGCCCGCTTCGCGCAACCGGAGATCAAGCTCGGCATCATGCCGGGGCCGGGGACCCAGCGCCTGCCGCGCGCCGTCGCGCAAGGCCAAGGCCATGGACTGGATGCTCACCGGTCGTCTCATCGATGCCCACGAAGCGGAACGAGCGGCCTGGTCTCACGTGTCGTGCCCGCCGAAGAAACGCTCCCCAACTGCTCTCCAGGTCGCCGCCGAAATCGCCGCCATGCCCTCGGCTGTCATCGCCCTCAAGGAATCCGTCCAGCGTGCCTTTGAGGCGCCTCTCGCAGAAGGCCTGCGCTTCGAACGACGCCTCTTCCACGGCCTCTTTGCCACTGAGGACCAGAAAAGAAGGCATGCTGCCTTCCTCGAGAAACGTCCTGCCAGCTTCAAGCACCGCTGACCCCTGGGCATGGAGCGCAACCCCCGCGCCACAGGTCAACACAGGCGCTGGCCTCAATCCAGCGCAAACGAATGCAAGGGCACGGAGCACGGTCCTGAGTCCTGAGTCCTGAGTCCTGAGTCCTGAGTCCTGAGTCCTGAGTCCTGAGTCCTGAGTCCTGGGTCCTGGGTCCTGGGTCCTGGGTCCTGGGTCCTGGGTCCTGGGTCCTGCGGGTCCTGGGTCCTGGGTCCGGGTCCTGGGTCCTGGGTCCTGGGTCCTGGTCCTGGTCCCGGTCCCGGTCCTGGTCCTGGTTGATGCAGGGGGATGCAGAAGATGGGAGTGGGCTCGGCTTGGGCTCGTGTCACCAGTAGGGTGAGCGGCGAAGGGGCGAACTGCGCATCAGCATGGGCTCAGAGAGCATGTTCTGAGCCCATCTTGTGGTCGTGACGTGTTGCAGCGATGCGACTGAAGCAACTGAAGTGCCGTGCAGACAACCGGAGCGCGCGCATTGACGGCAGCTTCAGGCTCCTGCCGCCTGCTGGACGCGAAAAAGAGCACCAGATGCCGGGCGGTTACAAATTATTACAACATGAATGTTATGTCGTGGAGATTGGCTTTCGAGCCGATCTTCGGGCGATATGGGTGGGATGAACGGCCGATTTTTGCCGAAAACGGGCTTCTGTAGGAAGAAAGCAGTTGACATCCATTCGGGGTATCCCCATAATTCCATTTCTTCGCTGCCGACATAGCGACGCGACGAAAGACACAGTCTTCCGATCAGCGTGAAGTCCTAACGGACGAATGGTGTT